>JACCDU011253834.1_pt1 | contig 40720 bp, 60 predicted proteins | sample 7446081 | NCBI WGS metagenome assembly JACCDU01 (sample SAMN15323447, study PRJNA562643) | freshwater metagenome | isolation source: river surface water | place: USA:Blue River Watershed | collected 2017-08-17
CGGTGGAAGTAAGACGGAACCGCTCTGTTCCGGCAGTGCCAAAACGCAGAATGCCATCAACAGCATCCGAGCTAGATGTGCCAATAAATGCGCCGTTGGTAAACTGTCCGATTTGCAGGTAACCATCTGCAGCAGTCGTAAGCCTTAACTCTGCATTAGTTGTTTTGTAGACGTCAAAAGGCGCAGTCGCTGCTGCGCCGATACCAACATTCCCGCTTGCATCAATAAACAACCGCCCCGTGCCGCCGGTGCTGATCGCAAGCTGATCCGCGCCAGGACTATAAATACCAGTGTTAAGATCGCCAGTAAACGCAAGGCTGGGAGTAGCAGCAGCACCCGTTGCAATCTTCACCACGCCCGTGAACGTCGGCCCAGCGGTCTCCGCCTTGTCCGTGTTCAGGTTGGTGAAGTTTGTGTCAACCTCCAGGTGCGTCAGCGGGGCTCCCTTGCCAGCGCGGGTGACGATAGTCGTCATGGTTCAAAGACCTGGACAAATGTTGCATCTATTCTACTGCGGTCCGCGTCAAACATCTCTCTGGTCCACCCTCGGCAGATCCACTTGTAACTAACGACTTCGTTTGGCGGAGTCCAATCAAAAGAAGCCGAGTCAAGTGCGCGTGCATCAAGAAAACTTTCTACAATATTCGCGTCGGCTTCAGACAAATTGAAGCTCAGCGCCCATTCCTTCGGATTTTGATGCAAGCCAAACGCAAGGCGTTGTTGATAGCCATCTCCAAACTCGACAACTCTCGTCTTGGGGGCGCTTGTTTTTGTCGCGGAGTAATTGGGCTGATAGCTGGGGAAGGTTGCCATTAGGAAAGAAGTCCTCCGGGCCGTTTTTGTTTGATAAGTTCCTGCTGAACAGCATTTGCAACAACGCGCCCAAGCTGATTTGCGCTTTGATCGTCGCCTTGCACTTTGCTGCCGCTTGCATCAACGTTCACAGTAACGTTGATTGACTCGCCCGAGCCGCTCGCATCGACGCCCAGGCGCCCCCCTGGGCCGCGAGTGAGGGGCATGATGGCCTCTGGGCCGGCCTCACCCATCAACCCAGCGCTAAAGCCCGCCCCATCGGCAAAGCGGAACAGAGTTGGCGAGGAGACGATGGAGTTGGTGAACATCCCTCCTTTGGCAAAGGCGGTGAAGCCCCCGTCAAAAACGCCTCCGTTCGCGAGTGGCGCATATTTTGCAACGTTAGGATTCGAGCCAAGCGCTGTAGCAGCGTTGCCACCATCACCTCCCTTACCTCCAAACCCAGCAAACATTCTTGCAATGCCAATCGCGACATAGGTGGCAATCATTTGCGCGGCGGCTTGTAGCAAGGCATTGGCGACAGCGTTCAGGAATTGCGCAAAGACTTCCTGGGCAGTGGTTGTTCCTTTGACCAGCTCCGCAACTCCAGTTGTCATTGCCGTGCCAAAAGCATCGCCAACTGCAAGAACAGACTGCTGCATTCCCTCTGCCTGGACTTGCGCAAGAGTTAGTTGATTGGTCAATTCAGCAATTTCCCTGGCCTTGATGGCGCTCCCACTGCGCATCAGCTCAGACTCATACGCCTGTGCAGCGCCGCCGACAAAGCCAGCCCCAAGCCCAGCGCCAGTAGTTTGAATTTGACGCTGGAGTCCAGTTTTTTCCTCTTCAAATCGTCGTTGCTGAGCGAGCGCCAAAAGCTCTCTATCTAACTCGATTTGTTTTTGGGTATTAGATAGTCCAATCGCGAGTTGATCAATTAATTTTTGACGCTCTTGACCCTGCAATTTTGTGTTTTGCAGGATTTTTTCGTCCTCAGCTTTTCTGGCTATAATTTTTTCAAGCGCCTGAGCCTCAAACAGCAGGGAGTCTTGCCTATCTTGAGAAACAGCGCCAATCACAGAAAACTCTGCTTTTGCGAGCGAAAGCGCTTGTCGCCGCTGAGCAATATCTTTCTCTCCTTGTGCAACCTCATAAAGCCTTTGAAGCGCTCCCTGCTCTCTTAATTTTGTCAGTTGCTGTTCAAGATTTAACGACTGACGTTGAATTGCTTCATCGCGTGCGTTCAACGTAGTCATTTGCCCGCCAACGGCTCCGGGCGAAACCATCGGTACGTTTGGTCTTGAAATTCCGGATGAAGCTGATTGATACTGGGAAATCCTTGAATTTGGACGAACAAAATACCCGCCCTGCTTGAAATATCCAAGATCCGGGTAATTTCCGGCTTTCAGACCGCGACTTGCAGACTGGTGGAAAACATTAGTGCCACCCGTGTAAACACCAACGTGCGGAGTATCCCCAGGCTTGCCAGTCGCAACAATATCGCCTGGACGCAATTTACTCCAATCACGCATTACGGTTCCTGCTTTTCTAACGCTATCGGCCCATGCTGTAACACCAGGAAGCGAAGTTCCAAGTGATCCGTAAAACGCTTTTACCGACTCGCTGCACATATTCGCAACACCATTAAATTTTGATGCTGCTTGCGTAGCTTTGTTCAGCTGATCAACGGTGAATCCAGTGTCAGAAATTTGTCCGCCAGGCAAACTTGTTCTTCCGCCAGCGACTTGACCTGCCTGGGTGATCCTGACTTCATCTTCAATCTGTCGCTGAATTTTCAGCCTATAATCAGCAACCTCCATTTCATAATTGAGAGTTGCGCGACGAATCCCGTCAATTTCTTTATTGAGTTGATAGATATAATTCTCTGTCTCTCGTTTTTGCTTGGCAATATCAAGCTCAAGCATTCTCTTTTTGCTTTCAATTTGCGCCTCGCCCTCGGCCTTGGTGCGCATTACTTCTGCTTCCGCAGCTAAAACTTCTGCGACGCGACCTTCTTCATTCGCAATGCGACGGCGATACTCCAGGTCGGCCGTTTCAATCGCAATTTGCTTGCGAAGCTGATCAGCCTCAATCTGTCGGCGTTGAATTTGTTGCTGTTTATTGAAAATATCTTCAGCAATTCGACGCTGCAATTCAGCGCCCTGACGCTGCAGGTCAATTGATTGCTGTTGAAGTTGAAAGCCTTCGCGATAAGCAGATTTGATTTCGTCTGCTACTTGACGCGATTTCTGGAAAACAGTTTCCTGCTCTTCTGGCGTCAAAGTTGACGACTTTGGCAGCAGTTTTGGCAAATTTTTATCAACGATTTCTTGCGAAAGCCGATTTAACTCGCTCTCGTATTTGCTTTTATTTCCAACAATTCCAAATCTAGAAGCAGAGGATGCAGCCCTTCCTCTTGCCTGTTCAAAAGCTGCAGGATCCAAATTCATAGCCTGCTGCTGTATCGTCGCTGTTGACAAGCGAACAACACTGGCTATCCAATCCAGCAATCCTGCCATTGGACCGGCAAGCGCTACTTGCAATTGCAGGTTGAAATCAGCCCACGCTTTGCTAAGCCTCGTCGAAGAATCTCCCAGGTCAGTCAGATCATTAACGCCTGAAACGCCAATCTTCTTGATAATTTCTGTTTGTATTTCGACTTGCGCCTGCTGTATCCTACCAGACTCAATCAACTTAGAAATGTAATACTCTTGCTGACGACTTGCAAATAGTCCTGCCTCTTTTAACTTTTCAAATGATTCAGTCGGATACTTAAGGGCCTTGCCCGTGTCTTGCGCAGCCTGGCTGAGCGTGTCAAGTGCGGTACCAAGCGCAGTGCCGATCAGCGAGAGACCAAAGCCCAGACCGCCACCAGCAAAGCCGCCAGCAAAACCACCGACGCCACCGCCGATCGAGGCCCCCAGGCCTTGGCCAAACAACAACGGAAACGCACCGCCAATGAGACCCTCGGAGGTAGCTCGGGCGGAACGTTCGGCCTGCCTTCTTGACTGAAAACCGGCATAAAATCTTTCAAGCGGATCCAGTCTTCCAATTTCAACTCGACGACGACGCTGCGCTCGCAACGAATCGGGATCAAGGATTCCCTGCGAAACCCTTTCCTGTGGTGTCATTGCAGCTATAGGGCGACTCCGATACACCCTCGCCTGCTCCTCTGCGTCGCTAAAAAATTGCTGCCAAGCAAGTCTCGTTTGTTTTGCGCTTTCTTTGATTGAAAAAGCCTGCTGAGCCGCATCATCAAAAAATAATTTCCACGACTGCCCAGTCTCCTTTGCTTCTTGCTTAATTTGTAATGCTTGATTTGCTGCATCATTGAAAAATTGCTGCCACGATCCTCGTGTTTCCGCCGCTACTTGCTTGATTTGCAGTGCTTGATTCGCGGCATCTTCAAAAAAGGATCGCCAAGAATTTCTTGTATCGGCAACACTTTGCTTAATTTGAAGCGCTTGCTCTGCGGCATCCTCAAAAAACAATTTCCAACTATTTTTAGTGGATACAGCATCTTGCTTAATTTCTAAGGCATAATTTGCCGCATCGCCAAAAAATGTTCCCCAGGATTCCTTGGTTGATTTAGCATTTTCTTTTATCTGCAGCGCTTGCTGAGCAGCATCTTCAAAAAAGGATTGCCAGTTTTTCCTGGTCTCGGTTGCATTCTGTCTAACGCTCAGCGCCTGCTGAGCAGCATCCTCGAAAAACGCACGCCAAGACTGCTTGGTATTTGCAGCGCTCTGCTTAATTTGAAGTGCCTGATTTGCGGCGTCTTCAAAGAACGTACGCCAACTCTCTTTAGTCTGAGCGGAGTTTTGCTTGACCTGGAGCGCCAAGGAAGCCGCGTCTTCAAAGAATGTTTGCCAGGAGCTAGCAGCACGCCTTGCGCTATCAGTCTTCTTGAAATTCGCGAACGCCGCATCAAGTTCGCGAGAAATACGCTTCAGATTCTGGTCTATTCTTCTTGCGACATCCTCGGCTTCGGGCTGATTGGTACGGGCAGCGGCAGATCTGTACTCTGCCATTTGCCTGCCAACGGTCCGAAAAGATTCCGCAGGAACCCCGGCCTCCCTTAAGCTTGCGATCCTTCTTTCAAATTCTTGAGATTTATAAAAAGCCTTGGACTGAAGAGTTGAGCCCCTATTTACCTCTCTTTGGCTTTCCGCAATCGCTGTCATCTCCCTCGCAAGACTTTTGACAAGCTGTAAATTTCTTGTCAGCGGACCTCCAGCCGCCTCAAAAGCAGCCTGTGCAGCAGCAGCTCTTTGCTGCAAATCCTCTGTAAGTCGCGCTCCACCACCACCTCTTGCATATGCTCTTTGCTGCCTCTGAAAAGTCGTTACCGCACTATTTAATTGGGACTCAAGAGTAATTCGTCTTTCTACTTGTCTCAGTAATGTTTGATTGTCTTCAATTTGCCCCCTTGTGGCAGCAGCCTCTGCCGTCGTCCTAGAAAGCGATAAACGAGCAAGTCTCTGTTCGACGGTAGCTCTTCTTCGATCAGCAAAAGCGGCGAATCTAGCCTGTCTGTCTGGATCGCGAACAAATCGACCGCCCTCGCCACGCGGCTGCTGTGTACCGGCAACATTTAAGCGAATTTGCGAACGCTGCAAGGCGCTAGAGGCGGCCCTCCACCTTCTCTCTATTTGTTCAATGCTATCTTCAATAGCGTTTAACTGATTAGTGAGATTGCTGATATTTCTCTGACCGGCAACTAAAATATTAATCTGTGCGTCGTAACTAGCCACTTTGCTCGACCTGAGATTGCCAACAGTCTAGCCAAGCACGAAAAAGCCGCCCCCGAAGGAGCGGCGGATCAGCGACGACGAGCAGTTTTTTTAGCGTCTTCAATAAATTTGTCGTTGTTTCGCTTTTTGATCCTAAAATAAGCGTTCCAAAGAATCATCTCCTCGTCTGTCATAGATTCCTTAAGCTGAGATAAGGTCATTTTCAACTCTTCTGCAAGAGCGAGTTGAAACATCAACCTTGAATCAGCCTCCAGTACCTTTTCAATCGCTTTTGATGTCGGGATCTTCCCCCTCGCCACGAGGCCTCAGAACGCAAAGGATCATCTTTTGTAGATCCTCGTCTTCAACTTCCCTTTTCAATACAGGAATGTCTCCCGGCTTGAAAAGTTTGTCGCCATTCTCGTCGAGCGCTTTCATGACCAAAAGCTGCATGGCGAAACCATTGGTGTCGCTGCCGCCTTCTTTTTGGGCGCGTTCACGTTCGGCCGCATTCAACGGCGTAACGTAAAAAACATACTCGTCGCCGCTGCCCAAGGTAATAACCTGTCTAATGGGCTCAAAATTTGCGGCTTTGCGAAGAATGTCAACGGCCCTGATCGGGCCGGAAGCAGAAGGTGTGACGGCCATAAAGAAAAAGATGGTCGAGGCAAATCATAGTCGATCATTCTTCCAGCGACAAGCGCCAGCAGAATACCGCTTCGACCAAAAGTCGATGTCAGTAATGCAAGATCGCAAGATTCAAGCGAATCAGCGCGAAACCTCCTCCCAGTCCATAGAAGCGAGAATCGTGTCATCGCTGCTATCGGAAGCTACTACAAGAGAAATCTCGTACGGAGTGGAAGTAAAAGAATTGCGCTCAAGCTGAAACTTGAACAAGGCCTCTTTCAAAATATCAACGCTAGTAGCGGATTGATTTGAAGCGTTAAAAAATCCACTAGCAAGGATCCTTCCACCGGAATGCGATGTTCCGCTGATGTTATACGAAACTGCGCTGCTTGCTCCAGCGTCAACCCAAGTGCCCTCAGCAGTTGTGCCACTTGCACGTACCTGCCAATTGTAATTTCCAGTTGAAATTGCCATTGCGGATATGGCAGTCAGAATTACAATCGCATCCAGCCGATTGGGACTTGTTTTCAATCTTAGCGAGATGACTGGATAGAAGGTTCCAGCCGTACCTAGGGTGCGAGGGGTGTTCACTGGAATTGAAACCGCCTGTTGAAGGCCCCTGAGTTCATAGCCGCCCTCGGAAATGACAGTCGAACAAATCTGCTTCAAAGTGCTAGCACCAGAAGTAGCAGCGGTATTTTCTATTTCATAACGCAAGGGAAGCGAAGCAGTAGTGATATAGGTGCTATCAATAAGATTTGCGTGATTAAAAGAATGACAGTGGATGAAAACACCATTAATCGCAAAGCCGACGCGCACACTTCCGACTCCAAGCCATTCAATATCCATCCACATAATCTGAGCCTTGGCCGGATCCAAGGTGATTCCGCTTGGCCCGGAACCATTAAGCCTGTCGGCGCTCCAATCAGATTGCGCAACTCGCGTATCAACAATCACGCCACTCACGTAACTGCGCTTGCACAGATAAAGCGTGGAGTCCTGCAGCTCAAGATAGATGCCATTTAGCGTCCCAAAATATCCAACACGTTGACGCAATCCTGTTTTCGCGGGGCTAAGCGCAAAAGTATTCAACGCAAGCAAAGACTTTCCTGGCTGATAGCTAAAAACTTTAGTAGTTTCTCTATAAACTTTAGATCCAGACGAAGAGGTAACAGAAAGATCGACAAGTCCTTGGTTTGCGTTGAAAACGGCTGTTCCACCAGTCGCCGTATCAGCAGTCCAGAGCCCGTTATCCGCAAAACGATGACTGGAGTCAAACAATGTCAATGGGTTCGATACTCTGAGGCGCCCAAATGCGTCAACTGAGGCATCGGAAAAATCAGCATCAACCTCAAGCCGTCCGTCAGCTGTCGCGCCAATTTCCTTGGGTGCGCCAGTGGGCAGAGTTCCGTGAACAATTGCGTCGGGCATGATGATGGCTCAATAAAGAAAAAGCCCTGCCGAAGCAGGGCCGAGGAGGTCAAACAGCGAATCAGGTGGTAGCAAAGTCGAAGTTGACGTTTGCAGAGGGGCGGAAGTTGATGGCGACAGAAACGGCGTCATCCGGGTTGATGTTCAGACCGGCCGAGGTCAGAGTCACTTCCATGTCAATGGAGCGGCTCTTCGCTTCGTTCACGACACCGCTTGCCTCGATCCGCTCAACATAGAGCTTCATCGCAGCACCGGCCTGCTTACGCAGCAGAACGTCCTGGACCAGGCGGTTTGCAAGTCCGCTCTCTTCGTCGGTCATGTAAACCGTGGCGCTACCGGTAGCATCGCCAAAGCCAGAGATGTACTTGCGGAAGGGAACGTACTGGCCCAGGGTCTGACCGATGGTTGTGCAGTCGATTTCAGAACGCGAGATGTCAAGGGTCCAATCGCGAACTTCAGCAACGGCTGCAAAGTCGGCGTAATACACCTGAAACTTGTTGGGAGTCGCAGCGACGCCAACATCAGTGATTTCAAGTGCGCTTCCACCAACACTGGTGGAAACTTGCATCGCGCCAGTAGAGGTGTTATAGGAAAGAACGTAGTAGGTGGTTGCGGCAGAAATGGGGGTGGGCAGTGTGCCAGTTCCGGCGCCACCTGTTTGAGTGTTGACGAGCTTAAACTTAACGGGATCGCCAGCCTTGAAGTTGAAATTTGCACCAGCGTTGATAAAATCGGCGCCAACGCCGCCAACGGTCACATCGGCTGTGGTGAAAGTTGCTTCGGTGCCAGCGGGCTTGTAGTAAAAAGCGCCGGAAACGCCGGACAGAGTGGTTGACATGGCAAAAAAGGGGTAGTGACGTTAGTGGGCACTGCCCAGCTAAAGACAGGCTAGCGACTACTTGACGCTCGCCTGCCAACCGGTATCAATTCGGGCCATAAAATGCTCCGAAGTGTCAGACTGAAGAAATTTAGGCCCGTCGATTCTTCCGGTACGAACGTAAGTTAATGTTGATGTTTTGCCAGTGGTATTTAATGTTTGCAGCACGTCGGCTGCTATTTTAATCATTTCTTGCGCCCTGGCGGGGCCGGCATTTTTAGCGGCAAAACAGCGAATAATTAATGCGCCACGCGCATAATCAAGAGAAGACGTAAGAGTTGGCTCCGTCGTGAGGCCAAAAGTTACGTTTATTCTTACATACTCTTTTGGAGCATCGGGCGGAACAGCAGTTACGTTGTCAACGTAAACAGGAATTGATGGAACTTGGTCATTGAAAGCCGCGATCAAAGGACCTTCAATTTTGGCGCGAATTGATTGATAATTCATCAGATACTCCCCTTGCGGATAAATGCGCGATCAACTCCTTGTTTTAAGTCCCTATTTAATGCCCCTCCTTGAATATAATTTGGGAACCAATCTTTTTCCGCAGTAATTTGAGAGGTAACGTCCTTGTCGGGATTATCCGCTACATCTGCAATTTGCCAGCGAAGATGCTCTTGGTCTGGCCTGCCCGTGCCAAATTTAACAACATCACCAATTGGATATGGCTGCTCCTCTGGAGGAGCAAACAAAGATTCCACCTCATCAATAGCAATTCCTGCATGAGGCGCCGTATTAACAACTTGAAACTGGTTATTTTTGCGCTCTAGCGATTTTTCAAATCTCTCAAGTGGAAAATTTCTCCTGTCGTACTTGTAAACTCGACCCTTGCCACGCGGGGGGCGCCCCGTTTGACCAGCTGGAACAACATCCCATGCTGAAGAGAATTCACCAGTCCAAGCAGGGCCGGCCTCCGCAAGGCCATTGGCAATTTCAACAGCAGACTCTTGAATAGCCTGAGCAAGCTTTCTGTTGATGTCCTTGCCCAGCTGCCTTGCGATTGAAAGATTGCTTCTGCGTGCCATATCAACCGAGCCTCGCAACAACTGAGTGCATTATAGGATTGTCGCCACGATAGGAAAGTATGTCGATAATTTTTGCAGTTCTAGTAATGCTATTTTGAGCGTACTCGATCGAATCTGTCGTCTGTGGGTAGTATCCCGACAGCAGCGAAGCAGCAAAAATAATTTTTACGTCTGTCCTTTGGTAAAAACCCTGAAGCTCTTCTGGTTTTAGTTGAGTGATAACAGCCTTGATTGCAATCTTTGTTGTCGATCCAAGAACGGTTCCAGTCTCAGGATCGTAAACTTGATTTGAAGATGCTTTGACGTAGGTCGCGTTAATCCCAAACTCACTGATCAGGGGCGCTGGGATTGAACCAAAAATCTGATCAATTAGCGCCATGACAAATCAAAACGGCCTACTGGCCCAACCACCATAGGAGGGGAAGACCTGGCCGCCCACTACGCGAATTCGATTCGGGCGAAATGCGGAATTTCCATAGTAGGGATCAACTTTAGCAACACTGTCTCGCGACACATAAGGCTGATTGAAGCTAGCGTCAACCATGTAGCGATACAAAATATCCATCGAGAACGGGGGGATGTAGTCAATTCCCGTTTGCGGATTGTCGCCCTGCTTGAATTTGACGCGCAAAGCACCATCGCCAAGCTCGACTTCCTCATACTGGTTGTTGCTTCTCAGGGAAGCGCCACCGTCGTCAACTGCAACAGCCGTATAGCCACCACCGCTACCAAGAAAAGCCGCCATGTAAGCGACTGCAATTTCAAAGTCAATTGGCAGCGAGTCTGTAGGTAGTTGACGCCCATCAACTTTGATGATTCGCGGCCAAGACAAAGATTGATCTTGTGTCGCAACAACACCCTTCCACTTGAGAGGGTTGATCGTCATTGTCGCGGCAACAAGAGTTTGCTCTTTTGGTGTGTTTCCCAGGGCAAGCCAGGCTGTAACACCAGCGCTTGCAGGAATTTCACCAAGAAGTGAAACGGCCCTCGCAACACTCAAAAAGGAATTCGCGGTGGAAGATCCCAGGGTCGAAACGAAGGCCATTGTCGCGCCTCTCTAAGGGGTTCAGCTCTTGCTGGCAGTGGTCTTGGTCTTGGGAGCAGTCGCGGGGGCCTTCTTGGGCTCCTCATCGACCACTGGTGCGGGGCAGGCAACTGGCTCGGCCTCGGCCTCTACCGGCTGCTGGGCTGCGCTCAGGCGGGCCTCTTCTTGCTCGCGGGCCAGGCGAAAAGTAGCGATTGACATGATTCTCCTTGTAGATAAAGCCCCGCCCGGAAAAAACCAAGCGGGGCCAAAATTACAACTATCAGATGTAGCAGCGGAGCTGGGTAATCCGAATGTTGCGGTTATCGGTGAACACTTTGCTCCAGTTGGTACCGGTAGCAAGTTCAGCGTTGCTGGGGGAATTGCCAGCAGCATTACCGACCCAGCTGATGCCGTTGGGATGCACAAGGTAGTGCGTACGGTTGATCAGGTAGTCGATGCCCTTGAGGGAATCGCGATCGGTTTCCAGGGGGCTCTTGGCAGGAGCATTCGCATAGGCGAAAGCGCCAGGGCCGAAGAAGTAGGTGTGCAGAACGTCAGCACCGCCAGTGCCAGCGCCAGCCTCAACAGGCAGGGTGTCGTCAACGAACACCGGGCGACCCAGGTAGGTACCCAGTTCAAGACGCTGAGCGGACAGACGCGTGTCGAGCTGCGAGGTGCTGGAAGCGGGGACGATCAAGTCCACCTTCATCAGCGCGTAGTAGACGCGGGAGTGCATCAGAACGCCGGTCAGCTCATTACCTGCATCACCCAGCTTGGCGATGGCATCAACCATCACGCCGGACGACAGTTGAGTGGAGGTGCCACCCACAGCATGAGAGGAGGTCAGCGGACCGCCGGTAGCAAACAGGCCCTTGATCACATTGATCAGAACCGATTGCATGTCGCGAACCCAGTACTGACCGGTGCGACGAGCAATGGCCTGCATGGGATCGGAACCTGCCAGTTCACCAGCAAGATCAGAAGCCTTCCAGGCGCGACCACGCATGTTGCGCACACCGGTCTGCACATCGCCAGCCAGAGTGGCGGCGGTCAGGCCAGCAGTGTCGTCCAGGATTTCGGAATCGCCGGTCAGATCACCAAAGAAAGGAAGATCAATTGTCTTGCCTCCCTTTGCAAACTCAGCCTGGATGGCTTCGTTGGTGACCATCAGGCCGGAGGTGACCAGAGCGTTACGGTTTTGCAGCTCTTCCTGCTGGTATTCCAGGAAAAGCTGAGGAATGAAAGGAATGCCAGCGAGCAGCATTGTTCTAGCCTCAAATGGGTTGACGGAAGTTGCGCCTGCGGCACGGCCGCCTTGCGTTAAAAGAAACTTGCGGTACAACCGCTATTTGGGGTTGCCCCCGCGAGGCACGGCCTCTATCAATGACAGGATAGCAGCAACGACAATGACGCGTCTCAGCGTTTTTTCTTGGCGGCTGGCTTGCGCTTTTGTGGCTTCATGTTGCTTTCGCTAGCAGCAATTGCCATCGCTTGAGCACGAGTTGTAACTTTCGCGCCCGAAGAAGACTTCAAGGTACCCGCGTAAAACTCGCGCATCACCTTTGCAAATTTGTTTTCAGCTTTAGTCTTTTTCATGACATCGAAAGCAAATTAAAAAGCCCCGCCGAAGCGGGGCCGGAGAATCAAAATCAGGCAGTGGTGTCCAGGGTCCAGCCTTTGCCAGTAGCAACAGCTTTTTCACCAACAGAAACAGTGGCATTTCCAGCAGTGCCGCTGATGTCCAGAGTTTGAGTGCCGGTCACGGTGGGCAGACCTGCAAACAAATCAACGAGGTTGGTACGAGTAAAGGCGGCGGGAATCACATAAATGGTGCCGCTTGCCATTCCGGCGTCATAGGACACGCGAAGGGCGGTGATGACTTCTTCGACAGCAGTGGTGATCTGCCGGCCGATGACGTTGCGATCAGTTTTGAAGGGCATGGCGATTGAGTTGAGCGCTCGAACACATCGTAATCAGGCCGCCCACGCCTAGCCTTTGAGTGCGTGGCAAGAAAAATGACAGAACGAAGAACCTGGGACACGCCGGTTAGGTGTCCGTGGAATCCGATCATTCATCACATGATAAAAGCGGTTGACTTACACAACCAGCTATATTTTGAATCAAAAAATATTTGGCACTTAAATAAAGCAGAAGAGATAAGAAAACAAATAGTAGAATTAAAAAATTGGATTAATGTCAAAGAAAGTAATTAACTACCACTTTTCCTTATCTGCCCAATAAGCTGCAGACATTCTTCCTTTTGCAATATTTTTTGCATGTCTTGCCTTAAAGGAGCGACGGCGAGCTTTTTCTTTTTCGGTTTGTGGATTGCTGCCAGCGCCCGAAACCCCTTGCTGACCAAAACGAATCAGCTTGACTTCGTCGCCATCCTTTGCAAGAACGGCGTGGGACTTGGTTGGATGATTTGGGGTTCTCTTGGGTTTGTTGTAACCCTCGAATGTTTCGCCCCTGTAAGTAATTGACATTTCAAGAATGCGTCTATCATGAGCGTAGCAATAAAAAAGCCCCCGAGAGGGGGCGTTTATGCGAATAACGATCAAATCACATGTTCTGCAAAGCACGCCCGAGAACGGGATCGAGCTTGCCAGAAAGACGAGCCTCGGAAATGAGGCGCTTCGCTTTATCGGGATCCTTTTGAAGGATCTCAGCGGCCTTGGTTGCATTCAAACTGTCCTTGCTAAAGGGATTGTTTGAATAAGTGATCGGCGCAGCTCGGTTCGGCGCAATGCCCGACCCAGTCGCCCCGCTACCTGCAAAGTAAACAGAAAACTCTTCGTCATCACGAAGGCGGGAAACTGCATCACGAAGGGAGACAGGATCGTTTTCTGGCCCATAAACGACAGTTGATTCGTCATCAAGCAAACGAAACTTTTCCTTCATCAACTTGAACAGGTGAGAAGGACGACGGCATTCAGCTTTTGAAAGCTCGTCAGTCACATAGCGCTCAAGTTTGTTCTCGCGACGCTTCTCCCGTTCCGTATTACGCTCTTGCTCAAGGCTTTCATTCACCTTGCGCAGATCGCTAATTTCCTTGCGTAGCGATGCGAACTGGGCCTTCATGGCCTCGTCCATCGCCTCGGCAGGCGTCTGCCCAAGAGGGTTCGCAGGTGGCTGCTGCTGAGGCTCCTGCGGCTGGCTCTGGACGTTCTCCCTGGACCTGAGGCCCGCGATTCGATCTGCCAAGCCCTCCTCGTCAAGGTCGTCAGTCAACTCAATACCGGCAACCTTCAGAAAAGTGTCAACAGTTTTCTTTTTCCGGAGATCCTTAAGCAGCCCCTGATTGGTTGCCTTCAGCTTTGCGTTTTCGCTTTCAGCGCTTTCAGTTTTCTTCTGCAACGCTTCAAGCTGGGCAAGAGCCTCTTCAAAGGACTCCGGAGTCTGGGAAGGCATACAAAGTCAAATGGTGACTGACTAAATAATAGCACCGTCTGCTTCGCTTGTCTCAATGCTCATTTCGCGAGCCTCAAGATCAGCGCCTTCGCTCAACGGGCTGCTTACGTCAACTGGAATCTGCCCGCGATTTGTCATCTGGGGCACATTGACGCCAATACCAAGGTCTCGCGCAGTTTCCTTGCCGTCAAGCCCCATGTCATTCAGCATGTTCGCGACGCTGAAATCAGGCAGGCCTTCAAACATTTCGCCCGCCTCAAGCATCCGAAGGAACATTCCAATCGTAATTGCATTGCTATCCTTAAACAATGAGCTAAGCGCCATAACTTGCTGAGAGTGGAGCTTAACAGGAATGAAGTTTTTACTGATCGTGACGCGAATTTGATCAAAGTTGCGATACGCGGATGCGTAAAGCAACGCACGATTCAACGCGTCCTCAAGAGATTGCACCAAAACAGCAAGCTGAGAATCACTTTGCGAGCGATCAAGTAGTTTTGCAAAGCCTGACTCCGCCTGAGTCTTGCCAGTTGTCATCGCGACAGCAGCAAGACGCTCCATAGCAGACTCAATGCGGGCGAGATTCTGCAAAGTAACAGAAGCACCCTCCATTGATGCACTCATCAGATCGAATTTCGCGTCAGGATTCTGTGAAAACAGCGCCCTACCCGCACCCGACTTAATCTCGTCGTCCGGGCGCACGCCTGTTCCCGTGAGAATGGGCGAGGATGTAAGGTGAATTGATTCTGCAAGATCAGCGGAGACACTCCAATGATGCAAATTTAGACGCGCAATATCAAAAAGCAAAGGGCGCCCACGGAAGAACGCCTCCTTTTTGCCCCCGAACACAGGAACAAAAGGAATGAACGAGACAGAGAGATAGCTTGTGTCTTCTAGCGAATATCTATCAACATCACCGGGCGAATTTGTTTTCGCGTAAAGGCGACAACGAACTCTTTGGGTACTTGTTGCAAGTTCTGGTTGATCATTTAGCGCGGAAACAGTATTATCAGCAAGATCAGTAATGTCATAAACGCGCACTGCGGGAACAACTTCCTCGAAGAATTCATTGCTTTCGCTTTGGCGACGAATTTCTGTCTTGACGCGCAAGTAAGTTGGGAATGCGCCGAATAAATTTTGCGTGCCAATATTGACATTGAACACATCATAGCGACACTCAAGAACCTGATCCATACGCATCAGGACAAAATAGGGTCGCGGATTGAGACTTCTCTCTTCTGCGGCGGACAAATTAGGTGGAAGCTTGGGATATTCTACCCAAATTGCAGAAACACCCCCATCAAGCGCCTCTGTAAAAGCTTCTTTCGCGAAGGAAAGTAGAGAATGCCCCTCCAGGTCGCAGTCCTCAAAAAAATTCGACCACTGACCCGGAATAGATTCAGGCAGCGAAACACCCTTGCGAAGCGCGGTGCCCGTTACGAGATCGCGTAGGTGAGAGTAATAGTTCTGAAAGCTGCTCTGTGCGCGGGTTTTACGTATTTCGTAGCTCTCTGATTCTTCAAGATAGTCCTTAGGTAGATACTCGCTCGACGCTTCAAATAAGTGAAACTCAGGAAGCGTGCAAAAACGAATCGGCGCGAGACGTGCAATCTGTTCGGCTTGCTCCAGCGAGTAGGCATCAACACCAACGATGCCCTCAATGGCCTCCTCGTATTCGGGATGACGCCTTTCAAAAGGTACAAGAAAGTCGTCCGAGGATGGGACAAGCGAATTTGGAACGATTGCCACTGCTTTTCGGGACTTTTCAGCCATTCTAGCCCGCTAGTATCTCTACCTCCAGCGCGGACGGTTCAAATGAGCAGTTGCGCGAGGCATAGTCTGCCAAATTAGGTACCTGACAGAGTCTCCAGCGTGTGACAAATCGTTTTTTCCGCCCTTCATGGGCTTGTAATTCTGGTCGTAGCCCCAATTTTCAAGCGCTTGCAGTGTTTCTGCGCATGTTGTTGGGTTTACGAGCACATGATTGTCGTGAATATGCAGGTTCGCGTGTGCGATAGTCTCTGCGACGGGCGGATTTCTACGTTCTGCGATAACTTTAACGCCCGCGCCCCGCAGAATATCGTGATCGCTCTCGGTTGAACTTGTACTTGCATGGCTTCCGCTTGCGTCTGGGTAGCAACTAACCATGCCCATGGCAAGTTGACGCGGGAAAGTCTTTTTGATATGTTCCGCGAGGTCGAAAGTAGTTCTGCAATTGTGCTCTGCAAACACGTGCAGGACCTGCCCATTCGGCCCTGGGCGCACAACTGCATAGCAGGACTGGCTGTTGCCAACGTTGAAGTCCGCGCCCAAAACGATAAGCTCGTTGGGCTCCGGATGAAAGACACTTGTGCAGTGTTTTTGACGATCGAACTCGTAAAATACGGTTGCCTGCGCAAGATTGACAAATTCGCCGTTAAGATAGGCTTCGATTAAATTCGCGGGGTATGAATTTCTCAGGTTTTCAATGAATCCCGGATCAAGATATGGATTGTCTTCGGTTCTTGCTTTGTAGAGGGCTTTTTCGTCTGAAGCCTCGCGTACAAATAAGTTGTAGAGCGCTTTGTGCCCTTCTGGCGTTGACGCGAAACAAAGCTGAGGGCAGTTGCCCACGCGAACGCGACCCTGAAGTTTGATAATCGCGGATTCGGCAGTTTGTGTAGATACTGTATCAATTTCATCAACGGTCATACTTGCAGCGTTGACGCCGATGAGGCGATTATAGTTTTCAAATGAGCGCAGTAAAACAGTAGTATCGCCCTTAGCGAGCTTCAGCGTGAATACAGGTAGCGGGCTAGTGCGAAACTCATAAGGTATCGAGTAACGATCAAGAACATCGCGCCAAGCAGGAATTGCAACGTCGCGGAGTAGAGGGATAGTCGGCTCAAGAAATAGATGCGTATACCCTGGGCTTTTGAAGCAAAGTAAGACTGACTTTGTAACTGCAGCAAAGCTTTTCCCGCTACCAAATCCACCACACAAGGCGACTAGGCGATGCTGAAAGTCGGTGACAAACTGAAATTGATGCGGCAGTAAATCGTTAATGATTTTATTTTCACACGCGTGCTGATCAAATGCGTTGTTGTTCTTTTTTGATAATTTGCGCAGCGTCGAAGAGTCTTCTAAGAGCCCGAGCGAATACAGCGCAGCTTTGTCTGCATAACGGCTACTACGGGCTCTCGCGGGCACTACTTCTTCTTGCGTCGATGCTGATAGCTTATCTTCTTGCTGCTTGTCTTCTCGCGCTTGAAGCGTTTTTTCTCTGCAGCAGTCAATTCCCTGCTGGTCTTAGGAGTCTCTTCGGAGACGCGTCTTGAGGGACGGCACGCGGGGTAGCTGCGACGCTTCTCCCCGGCAGATCGCCCACACGGCTTGCCCGTCTTGATGTCAATCCACTCCTCATCGAACCAGCGAGACAAGCCCGAGGCGGCACGTTTCATCGTCTTGCTCATTCGCTAGCTACACGATAGCGTCCCCCTCTCTTTTTGTATTCACGTACTAACCAAGCATTTGCATAAGCGCTAGGATATACTTTGAATTTACGCTTTGCTGCTGCTTTTACACGAGCGTAAAGCGCTTTATCAGCAGGGACGTTTCTGCTCATTGCTTTTGATGTCTTTGCTCAACTGTAGCGAGCGCGAATAATCACTGAGTGGCAAGTTTGTAGATTATTTGTTGACTCAGGTATTGTAGGTTTGATGGTAGGTGTAAAGAACTAGGGGAAAATGGGGAAAAAAAATTTGGGTTGACGGGTTAACGGTCCCGCTGCGCAGAACCCGGTTACCCCCGGTGGGCCCGGCGATGGGCCCCTAGGGTGACGGCGTCAGAGCGTGGCAACGGCGTCAGTTGCGCCGCTGCGGATCAGGGCAAAGGCCAGGCGGGTTGCGTCTGGCGCGAGCAAGTACTGAATGGCAACGTGAGCGGTGGGGACGTGCTCGATCGCGACCCTGACGCGGGCTGGGTCGTTTGTCGGCTGGAAGCCGTAGACATGTTCCCTAAGCGTGAGTGCGGCGTTCATAGTGTGAATGGCGGGGTGTGAATGACGGGGCCCGGCGATGGGGCCCCTGGTGCTTGATGTTGTGGTTCAGGCCTTGAACGATGCCACGGTCTGCGCCCACAATTGCGCCCACAATTGGGCCCCGGGCATCTCACCCGGCAGTTCACAGACCAGCCATCCTGCATCGGTGCTAGGGCGTGCAACGGTGCACCCTGTCAGCACTGAGAGGCGAGCTGCTAATTGTGCGGGGGATGTGATCGGGACCTGAAGGGCAGCTGCTGCAGCGGCAACCTCTGGCAGCCAGACTCGGCCGTTAGAACGGCTAAGGGTGCTGCAAAGGCCAGCCCAGAATTGAGTGGAGCGCTGACGCTCGGGTGACAGTTCGGCAAAGGTCGAGACTTTGACCGTGGGGCCTGAGCGGCGCTGCGCAGTTGGCTTGGGGGCAGCTGGCTTGGGGCTGCTAAGGCGACCGTCCCAGCCCATACGGGCGAGGGCTGCGCGGTCGCGTTCGGTCAATTCCTGGGCGAGGGTCTCGCGTTGCGTCTGCGCGGTGACACGGCCGGCGCGCTGAGGTTCGGCGGCGGCCATAGCAGCAAGGGCGGCTGCGAGCAGGTCGGCGGGAGCGTTGGCGGCGTTGGCGGCGTTGGCGCGGGGGGTCTTGGAGGCGGTCATGAGATCTGGGGGGGGGTGCGGACACCTTCGGTCCGCTTGCCTCTGATTCTACAGGTAACGGTGTTAGTTGCAACGTATCGGGTGATCAGAATAACTTATAACTATAAAATAACATTTAGCTAAATATAAAGTATAAAGTAACGATTGCTATTTATAAATAATACATAGCAATCACTATTTAACATTTAGCATTTGCTATTTATAAATAACATTTAGCAATCGCTGTTTGTAAATAATACATAGCATCTATTGAGTATAAATAATAAATAGCATTTACTATTTAACATTTAACAATCGCTATTTATAAATAACATTTAGCGATTGCTATTTAACATTTAGCATTTGCTGTTTATAAATAATACATAGTACATACTAAATATAAATAATAAATAACATTTGCTATTTATAAATAATTAACTAAATAAATAAGTTAACAATAATAAAAATAAATTAAATAAATAATTTCAATAATAAATAAATAAAATAAGTTAATTAAATAAATAAATTAACAAATAAATTAACGTTACAAATAAATAATAGTTACAAATAAATAGCAAGCGTCACAAATAAATAGCAGTTACAAATAAACGCAACAAACAAATAAATGTAGCGAGTGAATGTAAATGTGAATGTAATAAATGAATGCGATGAATGCACAAATGAATGCGATAAATGAATGAATATGAATGCACAAATGAATGCAAATTATGAATGAATGCAATGAATGAATGCTACTCATTAATTGCTTTCGTAAATAATGAAAGCAAGTATCCCCATTTTTGCTTGCGCCCAACAGAAAACAAATAAGGGTTAATTATGTAATATTTTTCACCGTTAGGCTCAAGAATAAGTGCGATTAAAAATTCTTTTTTTAATCGTTTAATGCTCGCAGAAAGATTTGTTTCTGTAATATTTAATCTTTTTGCAAGTGCTTTTGCAACGAATTTAACCTTACCAGATTTATAATCACAAGCCGCCATCATCGCAAATAAAACCGCAGTATCTCTAAGTTCTATTCTTCTTTCACCAATTTTATGCACAAGATTATCCGCTTCATTGACATGAAACATGGCAAAACACAAATTCTTGTCTGGGCTTTCAAATGCGTCCAAAGTCATCAAAGAATAATGGAACAAATCTACTACCCTTGCGGCAGAAGGGATCTGAATGGTTAAAGTATAACCCAATTATAAATCGGGTGCAAAAAAATCAGTCCCGGACAGGGCCAAAATCATGTCTCTCTAGACTCTTATCAACGCAAGAGCGGAAAACATCCTGCGCGCTTAATAAAAAAATCCTGAGCAATTCAATAATTTGCAATTACTCATCAATATCAGCTTCTTCTAACGCAACAAGTAGCTGCTCAACACCTAAAGCACCCGATTGCAAATTTTTGCCCACGTCAGCAATCTTTGCAGCGCTATTCAAAAGTGCAGGGAGATCACGCAAATCTATTTCGCGATCATTTTCTAAATAGCTGTTAAGTGTACGACTAGCGAGCTGCGCTAATTTTGCAGCGTCAGCACTTAATGCACGCCCTAGAAACTCTTGCTGAGATCTATAAACTTCTAATTTACGCTTATGTTCAATCGCCCTGGCATCTTTTTCAAGTGCTAGCGAATTCACTAATTGTTCTCTATCAAAATCAGCTACTCTTTGCGCCCAATTATTCTTCTTTGCTATCTGTAAGATACGATTTTCGTTGTAATTAAATAGTGTTGCGATATATGTATATGATCTTCCCCCACCAGAGTCACGGTAGACAGCAAAGATTTCAAATTCTTTTTCCGACTCATTAATAGCGCCACCTGATCTAAACAAAAAGCTCTTACCTTTAAGATGAGAGTGTAGATGTTCATCAACATTGATCGCGAATGAAATGTTCTGATTATTCAAATCCTTTTCGTCATCAATTTCATTCTCAAGAGAATCAAAATCATCACTAAATTGCTGCATCGTTAATCATGCGAGTCATGCACAAAAGACTCTAGCACAAGACAATAAAAAAGCTCACTGCCGTCAAGCAATGAGCTAACAGATTATTCAATTAAATAACTTTATTGACTATTTCACTGTTTTATCTTCCATAGATCTTCAGGGCGCACAAATCAGCGTTAGCATTAACTTTGCAACTCGCAAAACGTCTCTGATCTTCAGAAATTAATGACGCTGCGAAAACAAACAAACCAAGCACAACAGAAAAAACAAGAAAGCGTTTCATAATGAATCAGAAATTAAAAGCTTGAATAACTTCTTTAATCAGAGACTCTTTGCTTTTGTTCGGGCCGTAAATTGCAATGCACCTGTTATATTGCAAGACCTGAGCGAAATAATTTCCTAGATCATAAACAACATCACAATGCAATCCTTCGCTTTCCGCGATAGAAAAAGATTTAATGCTTTTCATTAGTAAAAAATGCAGTGAGTAAATTAAACAATCAAACGTATTGAAAATAATAAGTTATAGCAATGCTTTGCTCATCGCGATTCTTCTCAAAGTTTCTACGATTCATCTCATCACAAAAGTTCATCGCACCTAACAAATCATGAAATTGACAATAAGCAGTTTGTGAAGAATCTTTCCCGTTGTTGTGATGAACAACTTGATAACAAACAAACATCGTTCTGAAATTAAATAAACAACAAATGAGCAAAAGAAAAAACTCTCTCCCTTTGCTCATGTAGCTATTATAACACGTAAAACGCTATCTGTCAAGCATTAACATTCAACGCAAATCACAATAACTCAACAGCTTCTCAAAATGCACCTTTTTCATCTTTTCATTGCGATAAAGAATTCTGGGCGCGTGATGTAAACTCCCGAGACAAATAATAATCTTATACAACACATTATTTTCACGATCGCACAAACACATACATGTAAAACAAAACAAGTTTTGTAAATCGCTTTTATATTCATTTGCATAATCAAGCAAAGACATTGAACGATAATTATTTTCATCAAGAAACAATTGCTTGTTTTCGCGCACAACAGTCATAAACATTTCCTGTGTAATATCTGTCGCGTTCAGAAAATTAAATTCATCTAACGCGTCATAATCATTCAAGCAATTAATTCTGGGGAGATCGCGCACACATAAAAACTTAATTCTTTGATTTGAACTTTTCATCAAATATTGCTTCACAGCTCTTAAACGTCTATGCACCTCAGCAATAGTAAAATACTGCATCAACAAATCTTGCAACAAAAAGAATCTACAACAAAACACTCGCGACATCACAAATCGACGCCCCTGCACAAATCGCCCCGAAGCCCTCTCAAATCGCCCTCACGTATCTTCACAGCCCAGACACAAAAGAACCCCCTTCCAGAAGCTCCTGGAGGGGGCTCACGAATCTTCTCGCGTCAGCAATCAACCCCGACGCGTCACAAATCGGCTCACTGCATCAGTTTCGGGCAGAGTTTATAAGTTTCGATTGATGCTCGCAAAACATCAGAACTAAATAATTCACCATTTAACGCAACTTTGGGGGCATCTTCTCCCGTAATATAAGATTCTTGTGTTGCCATTTTTATTGCATCTTTTCTTGACAATCCAAACTTTCGCAATTCACAATACTTCTCCGCGTACAAATTGGGGATGATCTGTCCTGCATTAACTGCAACGGGCGCAAGAATGAAAATAGCAACAAAAATAACTTTTTTCATGATCAGTCAATAATTTCAGAAAAGGGCAATCGGGAAATATTCCCGTGTTCTTTAATCGAGTTCAAAGCGTAATCACAAAACTCCTGTGCATAATTTGCGCGAGCATAATCCTTGCCAATTAACCACTGCCTGTCATAAGTATATTCTGCACGAACATCGCGCAGTGTTAAAATAATCTCCCATTTAGGACACGCGACACCGAAAAAATCTTCCTCGTCGCTTGTATATTCCTGAACAGCAAACTGCACAAATTGTTTTTCGTCGCCCTCCTCAAAAATACAAATCTCGTCGCTTTCAATTCTCCCGCCATGAAACCCGCGAGAAAAATCTTCCCAAACTAATTGCTTGCAAATAGTTGCTGTCATTGATTCAGAAGCGAATGTAATTTTCTGTAGCAATAAATCGAAGAGTGAAAATCTCTTCGTCTTCATCATTAATTTTGTAGCTTGCTTCAAAACCTCCAGAAGAAACAGTTGTTAAATCACGCTTTGCAGTAAACAAAAGTGAAATGCAATGATCGCGCATCTCATCAATTGTCGGGGCGCGTAAAGTTTCAAACCTGCCCCATTTCCAATCCAGCGCTTGCATCAATTTTTCAACGCGCTCGAAATTAAACTTTTCAAGCAGTTCAAAAACTGCGTCAGTCGTTTTGTCAGTTGAAACAGTCATTTTTCTGAAGTGAAAAAGAAATAAATCAGCGAGAAAGAAAACAATTCTCTCTCCCGCTGACAATGCTATTATAGCACGTAACAGCTTACGTGTCAAGCATTAACATGTTCGCATTTGTAAATTCCCTCGCGAGTTAAAAGTCTTCTAGCTGCAATTTTCACAATATCGCAAAGTGTTTTTTGTGTAAACAATTGCTTCTTGTGTTTAGTTTTCAAATAACACAAAACAGAAACTGAACAAAGAGATAAACTCACATCAGCAAAATCCTCATCTATTGATGTTTTAAGATACTTGTAAATACTAGATCTGCGCACAATGCGCATAACTTCCTCATCAACAAAATCTTCAAGATTCATTTGTCTTTGCAATAATAAGTGTCTCCGTAAAACAAATGCTTGATGATCACTAATTTCCCATCGCGACAATTCCAAAAAGCGTGCTCACTAAGTTTTTCGTTGATGAATTGTATCGTAAAAAATCCTATCACAATTCCTAAAAACATCGCAAGAAAAGGGTTTCTCATTTCAGATAAAAACCTCCTGACTCCCACGAAATAACACTGTCGGGCGAATTAAAATCAGTCTTGATAGATGCAAAATAATCGCCCTCCATTCCAGACATAATGGGCAAATCAATTTCTAGCTCGTCGCAAAACTCTTCCCTGACCCAGCGAATAAGTTGAATCTGCAAATCGAGCAAGTCATCATCTTTTAGCTCCATAAAATAATCTTCCCCTGATTTGCAATCATGAACATGCAAATAAGTTTCGTAAGGGGCGCAGCGTGCAAGTTGTGTCATTTTTGAAAATTAGTGAGAAAAAAGAACTTTGAGATTATTCACCCAAGAGCGTCGCGCAAAACTAAACACAACGCCCTTAAAGTATTTACTGAGCGCAATTCGCAAATGAATCGGCGGCAACCAGCAATTCACTGCAAAATTGCACTGAAAACGAACACGCCCCAAATACAAATAAAATCGGGGCTCAATGCACCAGGGTTGCCATGAATCAATAAAAAACAGAAATTGCCATTCAGGATTCGTAAACAAAGAAACGCGACGAAAGATTGAATAATCTTTTTTATCGAAAACTAAATCAATCATGTACTGATTTGAATAGTTAATCATCAGTAAAAACGCGAGAGTTCAGATTTAAGTTCACGAACTACTTTTTCGAGTTCTGTCAGCTTTTCGCCCTTGCTTGTAATTTCTTGCTCTGTGTAATCTACGCGAAATAAATCTATCGAGCTAACTTCTGTAAGTGCCCCAGTGCTCTCATTGAATCGCGCAACATAAAAATACTGCTTCACATATCGAACGCCGCCCCCATCGACAGGAAAAGTTGTATCAAGTTCTGCAGAAATATGTCCATGCCCAAAAGAAAAAACAAGTCGAAACTTTTGCTCTTGCAGCTGCTTTTGCAGCTCATCAATCTCCTTTTTAATGTTTGCCGTCCAGGTTTTGTAGGGCGTGAACTTAACAACTTTCTTCTCGAAGTAATTTGAGAAGAGCGATTGCAAATACATCGAAACGTAATTTGCCTTCGCATTAACCTTGTTGCGCGTTGCAACATGCAAATCGAGTGTCATAAATCTGAAAAACGAAAGAAATAAAACACAAGCGAAAAAGAAATAGTCTCTCTCGCTTGTATGACTACATTATAGCACGTAACACGCTACGTGTCAAGCATTAATTTTTTTCAATCTTCAAACAACTTGAAATAGCCATCCCACCAATCATCTGACTCTTCAATTTGCTCTAGCATTTTATCGCAAAATCTTTTTGCACTTTTTTCGTCATTATAGGTAAAAGGATAGTGATCAAACTCGTGAACACCATGATAACTTATCAACGCTAAATAAATCCCAGCGCGTAACACAACATCAGTGCTAACTAATTCATCTACAAGATCATCAAAATCGCGACCGCAAAAACTTGCAACGCCCTGTAGTGAATCGCTGAACCATTTAGGATAATTTACATGAAACTTGTTTGATCCAACGCCAGTAACTTTTCCGTCCGCAGACATAATTCTATGACACGGCTCTAATGTAATTTCACTGCGCCTCTTGAAATCTTCATCGTAAATCAACAGAATAGGGTCATACATCCCGCGACGATCAACGCAAACAAATGCACCTCCGTGCTCAAATGGGTCAGCGTCACCAAGATTTGCGATGCAAAAATAACTAGGTTGTGCAGTCATTAGTTCGTAAGTGCAATGTAACGAAAGTGTGAATACTCACCAGAAAAAATTGATTTGTTAATTTCTTCGAGAAAATCAACAGCAGTAATAGCAACCCAGGAGCTGCCAACTTTCAAATCAATAGTTTCGTAATGGTTTTCATCAATCACAAAAGACTTGTTGCAAATAAACTCGTAGTAAATTGCATCATCTTCTAAATCAAAAAAACCATCAGCGGGAAGATCAGAAATTGCATCCTGCAATTCCCGTAATTCAAATCTCATAATTAAACCTCGGGGACTCCAGAAAATTTGTTGTCACTAACTTCAAAGTATTCATAATGAAAACCCTCGGGAATTGATTTAATTGCCGCCTCCAAAGAAGCAGCCTTTACGCGATAAATGTCGCTGAATTTGTTAAAAAAGATGTAAGTGCGTTTTTTCTTAAACATAAGAATCTCATCATGTGAAAGAGGACCACTAATTGAAATAACTCTTGCGCCTGTAGAACAAACCGTTGCAATAGCATGTTCTTGACTTGTTCCATCTTGTAAAAAAGATGAAACACCAGCAACATGCCCTGCCTTGACCAAATAAGTGCTGACTGTCATAAATCAAACGTGCGGGGTTGGATAATTAAACTCTGTGCCCGTAGAAAGTCTTGTAATTTCAAGATCTCGCCTGGGCAAACAAATCAAAGCCTGATCGAGAACAGTTTTTGCAAACTCTTCTGTCGTAGACATTGCATCAATCAACTCGCCGCGTTGTGTTTTCTTCTCCATGCGAAAACAATTTCCCGATTCATCTGAAATAGTTCGATAAAATCGCACAATCACAAGCTGATTCGCGTCGCGTCGATCAAAAAGTTTGAACTCTTGAATCTGTTTGATGTTCATAATTCAGACCTGTTCGTAGAAATTAACAAAAGCGACTGTGCAACTACCGATCGGGCGCAACTCAAAATAATGCCCGTTGTCAAATGTTTTGCAACGAACGCCCGTCAGCCCTAATTCTTTTTTCGCAGCAGAAATAATCTGCCGCTGTGTTGCATTTTCCTGTGTAAAAAATGTACCGCGACGCACCCATGAATAATTTGCTTCACCAGCAAATGTATCTGTGTACTCGCAAGTCCACTTAAAAACTTTGTTGTTCATAAGATTTTCTGAGAAATAAAAACAAATGCGATGAAAAAGAAATTACTTCTCTCGCATCGCATGACTACATTATAGCACGTAAACAGTTACCTGTCAAGCATTAATTTTCCTCCGCAAATACTTCTTCTAGTCCCAAAGAACATAAACACCATCCTGACATGTCACAAATCGCATCTGCGACCTCTTCTTCTTCGTTCGCAAGAAAAACCTTGCCAGCGTATTCATTTTGCAAGCGCTTTTGCAAAAAATCTTCTTCAGTTTTGTCGAACGGATCATCGCTTGATAAATCAAAAATGACAGATGTAACTTTGTAGGGTTTCATGAATCAATTCCTCAATAAGAATAGCGTTCGTTATACATCTCGCACGCATATTTTTCTTCATTGCTAATTTCGTCTTCAGCATAACACTCGTCTTCTTCAATTGAATCGAGTAATTCACGAACTCCAGGCATCGCGCAAAGAAAATACGGGCGATTCAGCTTTTTATGTACATATTCAACGTAATCCTCAAAAGTATTTGAGGGAACATTGTCAAACAAATACATGTGCAACTTTAGCGCTTCGCTTTGCGCGTACAAATTAACGATGTCCTTATCTTGATCGTCAGCAACTTCTTTGTTAATTTCAAGCGCATAATCAAGAATGTCTCGTTTGCACTTTAACTTGCTCTTGAAATCTTTAATGTCCTGCTCGGTGAGATTCATAATTGGCAATCTGTGAAAATAAATAAACAGAGTGCAACAAAGAATAGTCTCTCTGCTGCATGTGACTATTATAGCAGTTATCGCGCTACGTGTCAAGCATTAATAATACTTGTCAATAAATACGAACAATCTTCTTTTTGCAACAAGTGCAGCTCAAAAAAGATTGATCCCTGTTCACGCGATCCTCATGAATAATCCAATGTTTATCAAGCGCAAATTTTTCTCGATGATTCGCGCAACAAGCTGAGCAGATTCTGAAACCTGAACGCGTAACAACATAACGACTTGCCCAAAAGAAAGAAGACTTGCTCTTAAATTCGTCTGCAAGTAAATCTGCAATTCTCAAAGAAGTTGATCTTGAACTCATTTAACGCACTCAAATGAAACAAAATGCGCCCCCCTCAAAAGCCCCTGAGAGACGCACAAACACCGTCCGGTGGGAATCAATCGCAAGAGGAAATAAACCCTGCTCCAGGGGCTCCTGGGCAGGGCTCAGGGACAAATCAGCGCAGGGGGCGCTCACAAATCGAGCTTTTCACAGAGTTGGCTCGATCCTGTTCATCAATTCTTTGCAGATTTCACGAGCTTTTTCCCAGGCCGCAGCATTTTCTTCTTTTGTCGCGTTGGGTAAAATATCTACCCAATACTTTCCAAAATCATGAAAGAAGCTGAGAGCCGTGAAAATAGTTCGCTTTTCAATTTTACTTAGTGACATTTACGCGCTCCATGCCTCTTTTTTCTCGCGACGAGAGTTTTCGTGCATTTCATCCATGGTTATCGGCGGTTCGCCAAAATCATCGGGCGGCTCAGGAAACATTTCCCAACCGTTTTCAATCGCAAGTAACAAAATATCTTCAAGCGGCAACAAAGATTTGTTGTAAGGAAAGTCGCGCTCAAGCAACCAATCAATCAATTCATTCTTAAACTCATCTCGACTTTCTTCGCCAACAAATTTCAAAACTTGTTCAGTTGCGCTCATGTTCCAGATTTTTCTTTGAAGTTCGTAAACCATCTTGCGTTCATTTTTGATTTTAGCAATAAGCTCTTTGCGGTCAACGCGATCCAGATAATCGAGTCGATGCAATTCACGTGAAAGTGAATTATTTGCAGCAGCAAGATCTAGTGCTGCTTTCTTAAAATCAAGCGTCATAATCAGATTCTAGATAGGGTTCGCAAATAAGAAAAAGATCTTCGTGATGCTGCAATGAATAGCGATAAGTCAAATCATCTGGACCGTGCTCAAAAAATTCATAATTGCTCAAAATTAATTCCCACGCCTCCCAGTAAAACTCTTGCTCGGGGCCAAGTTTGCAAGTATCCCAAGCCCATTCAGAAACATCTTTAGTTCTTTCGTTGTTCTCTGTAAAGTATTGCGGGACATAAATACCCAGGGAAGAGCTGACAACTAAATGACAGGCTTCATCAACAAAATCATCAGGTGGTTCGAGCGGGCGCGGATCAATAAGTTGTGACATTTTTTGCAAAAACAGAATTGGGACCGTACTTTTCAACAACGTCGGGATAGACGTCAATAATCTTCTGTTTGTTGTCTGAATCTGCTGCGCGAATCGCTTCAGCAAGTTTCTGCATGAAGTTCCCGCCATAACGAATCATCGTCTCAGTGAGAACAAAATAATCTTGATGCGTCATTTTCTTGAGACAAAGAAACGACGGCTTGATTGCCGTCTTGTTTTAAGTATAACATGAACAGCGACTGCTGTCAAGCATAAATAATTTAGTACAAATAAACCTTACCATCTCTGCCCTCATAGGCCTCAATCGGAATCTGTGAATGAGCCGCGTCAGAAAGAATCTCAGAAACATTTTTATTCCAGTCGCCGTCCCAAAAACCAGCACCATGCTGATTTCGTGTAAATATGTAATCGTGTTCAGTTTGATTTTCAGATGGAAACGCAATATCATAAAACTCATCAATTGAGTTCCAGTTGTCGCCAATCTTTTCTTTAATCTTAGTTTCAACTTTTGTCAAAAACTGCTGATATTCAGCATAAAGTCGCTTTGCATCAATTGCGCAAACATCAGCAATAGTAAATCTGTCATCTAACGGATTGCCCTCGTCATCCGAGGTCGAAAACAAAACAGTCGAAAGCAGCGCAGCAAGTGTCGGGTTCATGAATTGAAACAATCAATAAACATTGCCGATCTCAAACTCGCGCTTCGCATAAAGGACGAGTTCTGTCGCAACATAGGCACAAATCTCTACTCTGTCGCGAACGAAAGAATCTTTGTTCTTCGCGTATCGAGCCCAATAATGCGAATAGTGCAAACTGCAAAAAGCTATCGCTCTTGCAATTGCATTGGGCATGAAACTAAATTGCTGCTCGTGAGCCCTTACATAGTATAAGCACAAATCTTTCATCAGCGCATTGAAAGATGGCCCGTCGTAATTTTCAAGAAAAAGCAAATAGGATTTGCACTCAAACTCAGTTTCTTCTGAAAACATTTGCCTGTTGATAGAAAACGAAAAAACGGGGGTTGCCCGCCACTTGCTAGATTAGCGCATGACGGGCTAGGTGTCAAACATTAATTATTTGACATTTAGCATTTGTCTCAGTGTTGCAGGTTGCATGTCTTCATCGCAACCCTCAGAATCAAGAATCTTTTCGCGCATCTCAATAAGCAAGTTGAATCCCATTGAAATTGTTTGCACTTCTTCTGCTGTCTTACGCCAAATCGCTTCTTTTGCCCACGGCATCAAAAATGCGCAAACCTCAGCAATTCTCTTGAGTTGCTTCATTCTTTTTATTCCATCTACTAGCGTGCCGTCAATACACAAAATTAAAGCACGTAGCTCGCCAACGTAAAACTCTGAATTAATTTTCATGAGATTGCAAATGAGTGTACTTGTTGAGTGTAATCAGCTTCCTGAAAAGTCTACAGCGCCACAGAAAACAAAAGCCATAACGTCAGAAGTAGAAGCAGGGACAGCAAAATAATCATAGTCAGAATCAGTTTTAGTAATAAAATAAAACTTTGTGTCTTTTCTGAAATCTCTTTCACGCTCTCCCAGGCTGGTTGGCTTGAGAAAGCGCAAACAAAAAGCCTCGACCGAAGACATTTCATATTCAAGGATTTCCTGCCTAACTTGTTCATTGACGTGACAGGTTAGTGGCAACAAAGCTGAGCCGAGTTCATAAATCGCCCAAAGCCTTGTTTCGTTCACGCGCATCTTTGAAAGAATGTTTCTATCGTGAACTGCAACGTCCGTCCAATTGTATTTAATAATTCCCTCAGCTTCAAAACACATCCACTCGTAAAGAGTTTTTGTCTTTTTATCAACTTTTTCTTTTTCCTGTCTTGAGATGAGTCGTTCCATGTCATTTGAGATAGTGACCTGCTAAGTATAACCTAGAAAACTAGCTGCGTCAAACATTAATTAATTCGCTAAAAAACAAAATCTAAGTCGAGATCAGGATATATTTTCTTATTCATTAATCTTGGAAGTATTTTAACAATTTCATGATAAGGCAGAAATGGCTCTGTTCTCAAAAATCCTCCAGGCGAATAAGGACACACCCATTTCGCGACTGAGTTTGCAACAAAAATCAAAGGATATGAATCAATCGCGCCAATCCAAATACAACCCTCATCGACAGGGCGATGCGAATTAAAAACTGTGCGCACAAAAGGATAAAATGCGCCCTCAGTTGCACAAGTGTTGTCATAATTAAAATATTCTCCACCATAACCCTTTTGCTGTAAATGAAAATAATTTGTGCTAAATTGATGTGTTCCCGTAAATTCAAGTTTTGAATATTTCTCAATCTCCTCCTGGGAATCGTAAATATTTTTGAGTCGCGTTGAATAGGATTTATTGTTGCTCAAAGCGCTTTTACAAATCGCAAAGCGTCTCTTTGTTTGCTGCACGCTGAACAATGTCGCCCCACTTTCCGAATATTTCAGATGTAATTTCTTCCCTTGTACGCGACTCATAACGTTCAACCTCGGACAAAATCGGGCGCGACGTAACAATAAGCGATCGAAGATAAAGATGCAAGCGCCATGAATAACTTGAATGATCTAATCGCCAAAGCCAGTTCAAGATCTCAAGCGACTTTCTATAACACTGAATCCAGTACGCACGAAACTTTTCAGCCTCGCGTTGCTCGATCATTGACGCGACATAGAAAGTCTCGCGACACAAAAACTCTGCTCTTCCGGGCACGCCAATCCTTTTAATGCAATAGTTGTTAGACCATTTTCTTTTTATTTTGATCTCAGCTTTAAGAACTTGAAAGTAAAATCTCATTCTCATTGTGTTCAGCGCTTTGTGTTGCCAGACACAATTCCTGCTCGGGCGCTTGTTTTTGCGCCGCTTCACGGATTCCCTGGGAACAACCTGAATGCCGTGCGCAAATGCTTGTCGTCTTTTGCTCATCGCGGACTTGCACGAAAAAAGCTGTGTGATAAAATTCTGAGCAATTCAATCAGTCAAATGCCGTGTTCGATCTTTTCTTCTGCGTAACGCTTGCGAGCAACTGCCCTGGGGGCGAGGAAATCGTTTCCGGGCGCCTGCACAAAACCGACATGATCTCTGCAACGCGCACGCTCGAAAAAACGCATCCAAACGCAATTCGCATTTACATTCGCAAACTAGCAGAAAATGAGCTTTCAGTTTCCCGCGTCTAAAAAAGAAAAGCAAGCTGCTTACGACGCGATGAATGAATTGATGCAACGCATCGAAGCAGCTTCTTCAAGTGCGCAAAAAGCATTGGAGGCGCTAGAAGAAAACTTTGTCGCGATGGACGAAGATTGCATTAAAAAGTTCACGGGCTCTTACGAAAAACTTTCTTCGCGCATCTGGGAACTAAAAGTTGCTCACGCGAGAATGCAAATAAATTCAGACAGAATCATTAAATTGAAGGACATTGAATCATTCGATTTTGTTTTCTGACGCGAAAAAGATTCAGATGTGAAGCGGTTTGGCTCAGAGACTTGACATGCAGTAGGTACCAATCTACACTGCTGGTGTCGTTTCGTCACCCGACCAATGCCAAGGGAGCAATTCGCCCCAGGCGACACCGTTTATGTGCGATGGCACGGACTCAAACAATTTGAGATTTTAGAACGCGTTCAACACAAATCTTTTTTTCCTCACTGGAGTTGCCAACAGCTCAATAGCAGGAAAAAAGAAATTTGGATTTTTCCTCAGATACATCTGTCAAGGCATAACATTATGTTTTTGACAGGTGAGCACAATCGTAAACAACTAGCTCTTTTTTGAGAAATGTGGAAATCTAAGCGACAGGTCAAAGAAGAAAAGCAACAAGCCGCTGCTGAGCAAAGAACAAAAAAGTTGCGGCACAAGGATCTTTTTTGGGCTGCGAAGCGTCGTTATTTGACAGACCAAGAGTGGTATGAGCTTCACACTCTTGATAGAGAGTTTGGTAAGTGGGGCCCAGAACAAGCTGAACACGAGTTCAATTTGTTGTCAGAACTGCGCGATTATTTCAGACGCCATGAAGTTGGAAGCTCCTGCCCTCATATGAACGCACTGCAACGACATCTTGCATTGCACGCAGAAAAACAGAAAAAAGAAAAAGAAGAAGCGTCCAAGCGCCTTGTAGCTTTCTGACAGTTGTACTACTGTCACAAGTACACAAGTCACCAATCCTCACCATTCGCCCCTTCGAGTTCCGGAGGGGCTTTTTTGTGCCTGCGCTCAGGATCGCCTGTAAGGGGCCTGTGGCGCTCGGGGCATCGAATCCCCAATGCGACACCATCGAAGCGGCTTGCCGAGGCTGCTGGGCATCGCTCAGGGACGACACGCGTCGAGATCGCGTTGACAAATCTTTCTGGGCGATCATTCAAGATACAATTTCTGAAATTCAACAAAGTCATTTCTCTGCCGTTCAACTTGCTTTTTCCAAAGCGGCAGTGCAGTGAAAAACTTTCTAGAGATCTTAACGCGACTTCTGTTCGCGTAAATAAACTGCAAAACACTTTCACATTCTTCCGTCGCCTCATCAAGAAGCAAAGTCGTTGCACAGAAATCCTGTAGCGTCATTTGCTGAAAATCTTTTAGCGCGTAAGACTTTTGCACAAGCTTGCGCAGATTGTTGATTCTCTTCTGAAGCTTCAACGTGTTTTCGTCAATCAGCTTTTGCAGTCTTTGTCTTTCTTCGCGAGAAACAAAATTATTTTTGACTGAGCTGTATCTTGTAAAGACGTAGGATCCTCCAGAGAAACCACCCTGCAAATACAAAAGCTTCCAGCTGCTTTCAAAAGCTTCAACAACATCACCTTTGTTCAGATTCATTGGTGGGTGAAACGAATCACCGAAGTAACAGAAAATTGCAGTTTCTGTCCACCTGCACTTGTCATCAACATTACGCCCGCAAATCGGACAAGGTTCCGTGCGCGATGAGTGTTTCATTTTAGTGTTGCGTTGCTGATAACTGAATAGCGCTTGTAAAACATTGCTTTTTTCATGCCCGTGGGACCGTTTCTGTTTTTCAACGCGTGTATCTCAATTTCTTGCGTATCGCTAGCGCTCTCGTCGTCTTGCTTGTAGAGACCGATGACGATGTGACTAAACTCCTCAATCGACCCACTATCTCGCAAGTCAGTCAGCGTCGGGCGCTTGTCAGAGCGTGCTGCGAGACTCCTATTCAGTTGGCAAAGAAGCATCACGTCAATTTTCAATTCATTAACGAGAGCTAGTAATTTATCCATAATATCCTTGATTGCAATATATGCCTTGTCTGACTGAGGATGCGAAATGCAACCCAGGTGATCAATCGCGATAAAACGAAGATCAGGATCCTTTCGCTTCATCAATCTTACGTTCGCGACAATTTGATCAATTGATCTCAAGCGTTCCTTAACAATAATATTCGGCAAAGTCTTGCCCTTGTAATTTTGCATTCTATCGCGCTGAGATTCCGTAAAAGATCTGCGCCCGAATTGAGTCGTACGCAATCCATCAACTAAAGAACCCTGATTCTGAATTTGCTGCTTAAAATCATGAATAGCAGCGGCCCTCGCATAAATTTGCGCAATAGGAACTTCGAGCGTGTAAATAATTCCTTTTCCGCCCGAGTGCGCAATTCCATGCACCAATGAAACGAGTAACGCAGTTTTACCACATCCAGGACGCGCAGCAATCGTAATAATCCTTCCCGCTTCTGTGTTAATTGCTTTTTTATCTCCATCACCTACAAATTCCTTCGCGATTCCTCCAGATGCAAATTGATCGAACACTTCAAGCCCCGTTGAAACAGAAACGCTTTCCTCGGGCATCGGAACAAGAATTTGTTCGTAAAATTCATCTTCAGTTAATTCATGATCGTCAGCGACTCCATAGTTTGACTTAAACCATTCGCTATTTGCCTTTGCAAGTAGTTGTGTAATTTTTTCGGGCTCGCCCGGATCAAACTCTTCGTGTGCGAGAGCAATCAAAGTATCGTCTAGTATTTCTTTTACGCGTGGACGCCCAAGTACAACTTTCCAGCGCGGCACAATTTCATTCTTTACCGTGTCGCGTCCAATAATGAATTTGTTTGCGTAAGCACAGCATTGCAAAATTTCCTTTTCCGCCCAATCTCTTTCTGTCGCGTCAAAGTCATTAGCGAATTGCTCAGCAGCGGATTCAACACTTAATGTTGATATGAATGAATCTTTTTGCGCAGAAGATTCTAATATGCAAGCAACAGTCGCGGAGTAGATGATTTTTCTTTTCGCGTCGAGAAACCAATTTTCATCAACGCCCAGCAAAGTTGTTGCAACCGCTTGAGAGTTCAAATTGTTCAAGCACCAGCCGAGAAAGATTTTTTCAAACGCGTCATATTTCCAAGTCTTCAGCTCCTTCAGTAAAAATTCTTTTGCGGTTGAGTCTTGGTTCGAGTTCATTGAAAGTTGCGCGAAGAAGTTGTTCGTCGTCAGTTGAATGCAAATATTGCTGCAGCGTTTTTATTTCTGCCCATTGCTGCAACAGCGATTGAAGCAAAGAATCATGCTCTGTACGCGACATCAATAAAAATCTTCATCTGAAAGTTCTTTAATTTGAGTTTTGTGCGCAGTTGAATGAAATTGCTGATCGCGTTGCAGTTTTTGCAAAAGTTGAATGTGCCCTGCGAATCCGAGCGATCGCCACGTGGACTGTGCGGCCTGCTCGCAGAACAGCGCCAGCACCCCAAGCTCGTTCGCGGCTTCCAGGCCACGCAGGTCGGCGCTCGTGAGCTGAGCCCCCTTGCTCGGGTGTTTGCGCTGGCAGCTTCGCCACCACGCGCTCAGGGCCTCTCGGTGCGGTTCGGCGTAGCGGGGCAGTGCGGGCAGCTCGGGCGACTTCGAGCGTTGGCGTTTGGCTGGGGGGACTAAGGGGGGTTCTGAAGTTATTGCTTTCTTAGGTTCGTGGGGCTCTTGGGAGCCCCAGGTAGGTGGGGCCTCTGGGAGCCCCAGGTTCGATGGAGCCCCAGGGCTCTTGGAAGCCCCAGGTTCGCCCCCATTGGTGTCGATTGGTGACTCGGGTTCGTCGTCGATCGCCCAGCGCCTTTCGAGTGATAATTCGTAATGTGTAACTTGTCCGGGACGCGAAATTCGTTTTACATATCCGTTATCGACAAGCCATTTCAACGCTGCTTTGATCGTGTGAACATTCATTTTGCACGCGTCAATCAAGCCTGCAACTGAAATCCAAGCTTCTCTTGATGCGCCCGCCTTGTCCCATAACACCATAAAAACCCAGGCGTATTCTTTATTTTTCACAAGCAGATCGAGAAATTCCGAGGGAACTTGCACGAATCGCGAACGTGAAATCGTTACACGCTTTGAACTTTCAGCCATTAATTTTCTCCATTTCGCGTTGAATGATTGTAAGTCCCTGCGCAGCAAGACGCTTTTGCTCTGTTTCAATCGTCAAGAACGCGTCAATATTGTTATCCATCGCGACAAAAAGCTTTCGTATCGCGAGAGTGACAATATGTCTTTGTATTGCAAGTAAACTTGCAAGAGAGCCATCAGGCAGCTCATCTTTAATTTTTTGAAGCTCGCAAACGAAGAAAAAAGCGCTGTCCTGCTCGTCCTCTGCAGGCTGCAGCAGCGAAGCCCATTCAGGCATGTGCTAGATTGCGATTGGTAAGTGAAGGGGGCGGCTCTCTGGTAGGGGCCGCCTTTTTATTGCTCCGGGGCGAGCAATCTCTTCCATTCCGCCAGCCCGTACTCCACAAGTAGTGCGCAAAAAGTTGACATAGGAATTGACTGCGGCTTTGCAGCTAAGATGTCCTGCGCCGTTTTTTGATCAATAGTGATCTTGATAATGCTAGAAGATTTTTGATTTTTGTTTTGCAATTGAGTTGTTTCCATTGGTTGTGTCATTGACAAGCGGCAGGGACCATGCGACACTAACAAGGACCAAGAGGTACGTCAAGCCCCATGACCGAAACGGCAACAGCCCAGTCAGAAAAAAGAAAGGGATATATTACTTATAAAAAGATTGCATCATTTCGCAGAGGAATGAAAGCAACGGAAAAAGGAAAAAGATCTTCATCGAGCTACACGCTTTTTGCATTTGAGCTTGACGATGGAATTGTGCTTTTGTCGCGATACAGAGACGATAAAGCTGGGCAGGGCTTTCACACTCACTTTTCGTACAAGCTGAAACTGCGAACAAATGCAAAAGGCGAAAAAAGATTTGTTTTTTACCAGATGCGCGATTCTTCCGTGCGCACTTCAAACCCAAATCATTTACGTAGCAAATTAGCCATTCTCTTCAGGGGTCAAGAAGATTCACGCAAGAAACCAAGAAACATTGAGACTGATACGGGTCTGTGCAAAACTCAAGGCAAAAGGTTGCTTATTTTTATTCGCGCATTTCTCAAAAAACACAAAATCAGTTTCAAGGGGCTAAGTTCTGACCCGTTCTCCCTGATGATTCAATTGTGCCATCCGGGCACGAGAAGTTTTGATGAATCTACACTGCTGCGCATAAATACGGGAGAGCTGCTGCTTGATGACCCCGTAAAACTTGCGCTGCGAACAAAAGGCAAAAAGAGCAAGAGGCTTTTGTACGAAGCCATTAAGAGGCACCCGCAGAGCGCATTGGGAATTTTACGCGTCGCAAAATATATCAGAGTTAATAGATCGCTCGATCATGCGCAAGAGTTTTTGTCAAAGATTTTCGAAAGTCGTGAAGACTTCGCGGACAATATGTTTTACGATTATCAAATAGCAAAGCTCAAGGCGTCTGAGATTTCAATCTTTGACAGACTTTCAATTGATGAAATTGTAAATGGAATATCAAGTCCAGGCATACTTAATGATACTTTTAGAATGATTGGCATGGCAAATGCAAACGCTGGCTTTGACTACAGGCAGATTCAATACACAAGCATTGCCCAGCTACACGATCAACTTGCTCAAACTCTGCCTGGTCGAAGGTCGAGAACACAGTTCAAGCATTTTGAATTTGACACTAGCAGTCTCGCGATGAAATTTTGCGAATCACTTTCGCAATCTTTTTCAGACAACAATAGCTATGATATTATTTACGCGAAGGATACAAAAGAATTGCACGAACACGCGACAGTAATGAAGAATTGTTCGTTTTGTTACTATTCAAGAATTCACTCTGGGAATTATGCAATTTTCTGTATCATAGATAAAGATTACAAGCCGAATCAGCCCAGATATATGTTTGGCGTGATCGTGACCGCAATTCGCAGCAAGATCATTGCCAAGCTTGAGCAGGCGGTTTCGTATTGCAATCAAAAAATCGAAACGTCAGTTTTTGAAGATTTGAACAAGCAGATTGAAAAAGCCTTGCAAGAAAGCGCGTCATACTTCTGGAAAGACTGTCAGTCCTATGGCCCGTGAATACCCCAAAATGTCTTCAGCGCCAAATTGGACAGAGATCTTTACGGTGCGCCCCGAGCTAGATCCACCAGGCTACGCAGAGACAGTTATTGATATTCTTGATAATCCATACGTCAAGCCGAAAGAAATAAAGAAAGAAGAGAAAAAGAAAAACAAAAAGAAAACTGCTGTTGGGCGCAACGATAAATCTTAAAAGTCGCTCCAGTTATCTTCAAGCTTTTCTTCTAGATCATTTAATGTTACTTTTTCAAAATCTATTGGCGCGACGGGGATTCGCTTTTTCATCTTATTGGAAGCGTTTACATCTGTGCCCACACCATTGATTTCGCAATACTTTTCATACCAAGACTGCACCATTCTTCTATCAACAAAAACCTGCATGAAGTTCGCAATTGCTTGAACGTCTTCACCGCGTTCAAACAAGAGATTTGCCGTGACGCGCAGGATTCTGTTCAGTGACGTTGCGGCTCTTGTGACCATTCTCAGCGCGGGGGGTTGACAGGGCTCGGGACTAGGGGGTACCATTCGGGACGTACACCCACCAATGGGGCCAGAACCAAATGAGTCTCCGTCCTAATCTTGCAGGTATCATCACTACGGATGATGTCTCAACTAAGGGTACAGGCAATTTCAAAGCTGATTACGTGAACTGGGCGAAGATCGCTCACCTGCTTCACGAGCACGCGCCCGGCTGGGAATTTCATCTGCGATCGAACGCGGAAGGAAATCATATCTGGCGTGCGCCAAATGATACGGGCTATGTCGTTGGGTATTTTACAGGCCCAGAGGATCACACGACGCCTGACTTTCCTCAGGCTGTCATGGATAACAGAAACAATCCTGTCGCATACGACAAAATTTCTGCACGCGATGTAACTGATACGCATCGGCGCTGCCTTTGCACGGCTGCTGCCTACAGCTTCGGGCTTGCCTACGAGCTTTGGGCCAAGGAGGAGGTGGAGAATCCACATCGCGAGGAGGGCGCCTCTGCTGCCCCTGCAGCACGCTCCTCATCGAGGTCCGGGGCTGCGCCCAGGGCAAGCGCTGCAGCCACCTCTGACAAGCCTGTGGCGCTGGTCCTGATGGACAAGCTCAACGCGCTGGGAATCACTGAGTACGGCATCAAGACAGTTCTTGCAATTTGCGAAGCTGAAAGCATCGAAGAAATTGCACCGAACAGAGCCGAGGCCCTTTCACGAGCTGTCACACCCGATCACGTCAGCATGTTCAATAAAGGCAAGAACAGCAAGGGCAAAGAAATTCTTCCCGCGCCCGTAAAGGATCAAATTAACGCAAGCAGTTCAATTGATGAGCTTGCAAAAGCTGCAGAAGAAGCTTTCGGGGATGACTGATGATCGCCAACCGCAATCCCAGCATTGATGAAGCGATGCGCGTTATTCCAAAAACATGGCAGCAGCGCTGGTGTACTTGCGACACGTGCGCCTGCATGGGTTGCGCAAATATTGCAGGTGGACTGCAGCGCCTGGGATTTTCAAAACAGGATCACGCTGACTGGATGAGCAGAAATGCAGGAACCAACTGAGTGGAAAATCACGCGTCTTCCGTCTCGCGGCCCAAAGCCGGGACAGTCTCAAGAGTCGTTCTTACGTGGTAAAGCGCAAGGTGACAAGAAATGGGACAGAACGCGTGAGCAAAATTTCAACAAACTACTCAACCCGACACAAAAACCAAAAGATGCAAACTCCAACACCTGATCGCCGCCCTTCCTCTATCACCAGCTCTCAGGCCCTGGGCCAGGCAATTTGCCAAGTGCTTGGCCTAGATGGAAACAAGATAAGCAAGATGACAATCGAGCTTAATCCAGGAGAGGTTGCAAGCATTCAAGTTGTTCACTGCTTAAGTGAGCTAGACGCTAAAGGAATCGTAGGAGCTATTTCTAAATACACGCTAGAACCAAAGTCTTGCGCTGTTTCTGAAGTGGAGGGCAAATGATCCGTCGCACTTTGCTCGCGCTGGCCCTTCTTATTCAGGGCCCCGCGTTTGCGCATCACGGCGAAGGCCATGGCAGGCGCGTTACAGCCACGGTCTACGACGGCTGGTATCACGGTCGCGTCACCTACTGCGGCCAGACCTATCAGCACTGGGGCGTGAGCGCCGGGCACCCATGGTTGAGTTGCGGCACCAAGGTTCGCGTCAGCCATCAAGGTCGCACGCTGGTTGTGCCAGTGACCGATCGCTGTGATTGCGGTTCGATTGATTTGAGCGCTGGCGCAGCGCATCGACTTGGCGTACCGCTAGATGGCATCGCAACTGTTCGCATCTCGCACCAGTAACCGATTGCAGCAATGGAGCTTCATGATTTAGCTATTCGATTGTTTGCCATTTGGGGTTTCTTTGCATTGATTATTATTGTTCTATCTAAAATGTTGCCATGACTATTGAAGAAGCAACGCCCGAGCACTGGGCGACACCCGCTGCACGCTGGCCAGATGCAATTCTCGAACTCCGCGCCAGGGTTGAACAGCTTGAGGCCGGGCTAAAAGATGAAGCTGACTGCAATAAAACTTGTACTTTCAACATTGTAGACAGAGTGAAAGCGCTGGAAGCTAAGTACGAAACCATGCGTTTGGCCACGCTGGAATGGGGCGAAGACGTGGACAAGGTGAAACGCTGGAGCGATCAGCACCTGCAGCGGATTGAAAAGCTGGAAGGCACTCGACGCCCGGCCTCAAAGGTCTACGAGATCAGCGAGCCACTGCAACTGACCCCAGAGCAAGCGCAACAGGTCAGGGATCTATTGGCGCCAAACTCCAAGCCATCTCCTAATTTCTCCCAAATTGGGAGTTCGTTGGCGAAACGGGTTCAGCACGCTATTTACATCGAGTACGCAAGATCAAAAGGTGTCGGCTGCCCGGAAGCCCGCTCTGCGATCCGCGAGGTGGCTGCCTGGTTGCGCGA
>JACCDU011115941.1_pt1 | contig 40634 bp, 43 predicted proteins | sample 7446081 | NCBI WGS metagenome assembly JACCDU01 (sample SAMN15323447, study PRJNA562643) | freshwater metagenome | isolation source: river surface water | place: USA:Blue River Watershed | collected 2017-08-17
AATTCCTTTGATTTTTCCGATTTGCAATTAGGACATTTTGGAACACCATCTTCTCTTATAAAAAAATACTCAACATCACAGTCTAAACATTTAAAAGGATAAGATTGTTTTTGTGGAATTGGAACTTCTTTAGGATCTATAGGTATCTCTGGATTTTTAAAAGCCCAAGAAGAACCTGCCCAAGACATTTGGTATTCATCGCCATACCCATCATACAACTCATTGAATTTTTTAATATACCTCATAGAGTATATATAAAATAAAAAAGGACTGAGAGTCTCACTTGTGCGAATCAAATGATTTCTCAGTCCTTTGTGGTTTCAGAATTTCGCAACTTCATTCACCGTGTCACACTCCTTTTAGTTCGACCGTATCGGTGTGACTGATACTGACATCTACTGCGGGACCAACAGATTTATCATCCCATGTCTCCGGCAAGAGACACTCCGTTATTTACCTAGATTGCCGTCCGTGGCTTATTACGGAATATTTGTTGTTTTGGTTTCGGTATAATCTCAATACCTTATTACAAATATAAGACAAGAATTTGACTTATACAAATTATTTTTTAATAATATCAATTTTTTGTTTTATATCATCTACTGACATACCAAAAATTAGAGCTATTACTATTAGTAGTACTACAATAAAGAACAATCCTAATAAAATAGCAAATGGCATCCAGAGTGGAGAAGTAACCCACCACCAAGACCAATCAATATTACCAGTAAGTTTCAATACCAGAAATACTATAAATAACACTGCGGTTAAACTTAAGCCACTATTTGATTTTTTATTTGACATACCTTTATATTCCAATTGAGTCTAGTAAGTTGTTTCTTTTTTGAGTTTTAGTAGAAAATTTAGGACACTTTTTGATATATTCAAGTGAATCACATTTTACTCGGTATGGATCTAATTGCGTATTTGATTTTTGTATCAATCTACCCAAGGCCATATAATAAAATGTGTTATTTTCTAATTCACAATACAAAAGTGATTGAGCGGCTGACTTTTTACATTCCTGTATGTTCCAAGATATATCATCATCATCGCCTACTATTCCGATGAATGTAGCTATTACTAAAATTATTGTTGATATTCCGAATAATATCCAGAAGAGCACATTTACATCATTGTAGTCTTCTTTAATCAGACAACCATCAACAATTTTTTCTTCTTTATCAGATACAACTATGTCATATCCATCCGAAGTTCCTTTATTAACAACGGTGTATACATAGTCTGGTCCTCTTTTAGTTTGTGAGACAACTTCTATTTTTTTAGTAGAGTTTTGAAAGCTACCTGCAAAATAAAATGAGGTAATTGATACTATCATGAAAGTAATCTTCAGAGGATTCTCAAAAATTATAGCCTTTATTAAATTTAATAAATATTTTATCATTGGTACAGTTTTTACAAATATAATCAAAAATTAGAATTAATATATAAAATATGGAAAAAATTTTAACATTTGAATCATTTATTAATGAGTCTTACAATAAACCAAGGGCAGGTGGTAAGAAAAGATGGTCTGTTAAGTATAAAAAGAAAATAGATTGCTCTAACCCTAAAGGTTTTTCACAGAAGCAGTATTGTAAAAGAAAACGTAGAGGTGGTTCTTACAAATCAGAGAGTTAACTCTGGTTTGTTTTTTAAGATAATATTTTGAAACAACTCAAAAACCACATCATAGTGTTCATCATTTAAAAGAACATCCCATTCTGTATAATTCAATTCAGCGCAATAAGCCTCAAGATACTTTATAAATTCTAGAACTATTTCTCTATCGCCAAATAGTTTGTCTTCTCTAACATAAGATAATAGAGACTCTCTCAAAGATGTTTTCATTTTAAGTGGTAAATTTTTATAGATTATTTATTAAATATAAATTATGATTTAGGACCAAAACCTCTATCTCTTATCTCTTCTAATGCTTTAGAGACAACGGTTAGGTGATTGTTTACCTTAGTAAAAAAATTTTTAATTTTTTTCCAAATATTCTTCATTGATTGAAATTTTTTCTATTCTATCTTTATGCCTACCACCTTCAAAACCAGTATTTAGAAACTCATCTACACATTTGAATGCTTCTATTTCTGAAATATATCTTCCTGGAAGAGCTAAAATATTTGCATCATTATGTAGTCTTGCCATATGAGAAATCTCTGAGTTCCAACAAAGTGCGGATCTTACACCTGACCATTTGTTAGCTGACATATTGATTCCGTTTCCGGATCCACAAACTAAAATACCAAAGTCACATTTTCCATTGACTACATCTTTTGCAACAGCGTGTCCAAAGTCTGGGTAATCGCATCTTTCTTCTGAATAACAACCCCAGTCATTTAATTCAATTCCTTTGATGTTAGTAAGATATTGTTTAACTTTTTCTTTTAATTCAAAACCAGCGTGGTCACTTCCAATTGATATTCTCATGTTACTATTAATTTTTTAACATGAGTTATATTATTGTTGACTGTAAAGTTTTAAAAAATAGAATCTAATTGTGGATGAGGTTTAAGATTGATAAACACACATTTTATTTTACCTGGATTGGCATATCCAAATGTTCCATCCTTAATAAGTTTATTGAAGTCCCATTCCATTCTTTTGAAGCCATATCCGTCTTGTTCTCTTGATGCTATGGTGTATAAGTATTCTATCTCATAATGCTCGGTGATGTAATCAAGTCCTCTCACAAACTCATCTTCAATATCCGACCAGTTAAAATCTTTAGAATTTTCATATGAGTAATCACTATCTGACTTATTAATCGGTAACCATATTCTAACAAAGTAACAAAAATCAGTAGAGTATGATTCCACCGCTTCTATATAAAATCCATTATCAATGAGATGTGCGAGGTTTATATCTAACTCATCTTGTAAAGATTCTTTTACAATTCTATATTTAAGTAGAGGTTTATCATTAATAGTAATATCACCTTTGTTATTTTTACCAATTTTCTTTACTACCACTTTTTTGTTTTTGAATCTACCACCCAAAACAGTATCACCAACTTTTATTGGTACTTTTATCATTTCATTAAATTTACTTATATGTTTCATACTTTATCATTAGTTGGTGATTCTTGTTGATAACTAATGTCATCTAATCTATTTAACCATCCTTCTCCATGTCTATCAAAGGTTCCAGAATCTCTATATCTTTCTTCTCTGAATTTTTTTATAGAGTTGAATAAATCTTCTTGGTTTAATTTATTAGCCTTAGAGAGTATTTCTTTTGAGAATATTACATCAGAGTCTTTTATTTCTAATCCATTTTCTTCTAACGCTCTTCTTAATACAGATCTCATACCATCAATTCCTTGATTAACACATCCATCATATATTACATTTGCAACATTTTGGTCTGTAAGTGTACTAAGGTTTTGTTTAGACCAATATTCATTTTTATATATCTTCAGTGCTGTTTTATATTTGAGTCTCATCATATCCTCTTTTGTGATAAGTCTCTCAACTCCTTGTTCTTTATAATAGTCAGCCAATATAGGAGCTGAAATTCCGTGATTTGAACCTATGAATCTTTTACCACCAGGAACTTGAATATAATTTCCAACATCACCTTTGTCACTTGAATATCCACCTTCTGCTAATTTAACAAGCTTTTGAGCTTCTTCAAATGTTGCACCTCCTTTTTGAGTTTCTTTTGATTCAACTGAATCAACTATCTCAGTCTTTTGTTTATCAGTTAAACTATAACCACCTGTTGAATACTCGCCAGGAGTCGATGAAACTAAATATGTTAAACTAACAAATGTTAAGAAAACTCCGGTGATTCCTGCGATTAATTTTCTTCTTAATGTCTCAGGAAGACTCTTGAACTTATTTACTAACTTAATGTAATACTCTTTTATCTTTTCTTTTGGAAGTTTTTGTAAGAAATTTTTTAATTTGTTTAGTGCCTTTTCTCCGAAATTAATTATAAAGTCTGTGAGTTCATCTTTATCATTTTCTTCCTCCTCAACTTCTGGTTCTTCTTCTTCTTCTTTTTTAGTATAATCCCATTCTATTGTTCTTGGTCCAGTCCACTTACCTTCAACATCTTCAACTATTCTGAAAAAATCCTCAACTATAGAGTTAAATTCTTTTTCCAAGAGAAAGTCATTATATTTAGTTAGTTTTTTCATATAACACTATATATTAATATCCAATCTTATTAAACTTTATTGTCATCACTTACTAAAAGAAAAGTATTAATTCACTATACTAATGGAAAAAGTTTATATGGTTAGGTCCTACTTTGAAGATTATGAATCTTCTAGATGGCAGATTATAGGATTGTATACCAATAAAGAAGTAGCAAATGAGATTGCTAAAAAATGGGAAGATTTCTATGAAGAAAAAAGATACAGCATCTTCAATGAACCAAAAGGTTGGAAACCAACACCAGAAGATTTAACTTATGAAGATAATTGTACTTGGGAGGAATCTACTGAATACTCTTTTAGATGTGCTAAGTACAGTGATGTAATGGACTTCAAAGAAATTGAAATTGAAGAATTTGATCTCAATAGAGATATGTCATTGAATAATGATTTCATAGGAGAACATCTTATGAGTCTAATGACACAATGGGACAGAAACTATAAATTAGAAAAAATAATCAAATAAATGAAAGTAGATGTATTATTAGGTCTTCAGTGGGGAGACGAAGGCAAAGGCAAGTTAGTTGACTTTATCACACCAAATTATGACATAATTGCTAGATTTCAAGGAGGTGCCAATGCTGGACACACTCTTATATTTGATGGAAAAAAACATGTTCTCCACTTAATACCATCTGGAATATTTAGGGACAACTGTATTAACATCATAGGAAGTGGTGTTGTAATTGATCCAATAGCTTTAGTACAGGAAATAAAACTTTTAGAGAGTCATGGAATTAATGTTATACCTAAGTTAAGAATTTCTAAAAAAGCACATCTTATACTTCCAACTCACAGAGTACTTGATAAAGTTTCAGAATTAGATAAAGGTGATAAAAAGATTGGATCAACTCTAAAGGGTATTGGACCGACTTACATGGATAAAACTGGTAGAAATGGTATTCGCATGGGTGATATTTTTGCATGTCTAAAAGAAAAGTATAATAACTTAAAAGAAAAACACTTCCTAATTATGGAAAGGCATAAGTCCACTCTTTTAGAACTAAATTTATTTACACAAATTGAAAATGAAGAAAAAGAGTGGTTTGATTCAATTGAATTTCTAAAGTTAATTGATATCATAGATTCTGAATATTTTATCAATAAGTCTTTAAGAGAAAGAAAGACTGTTTTAGCTGAAGGAGCTCAAGGTTCTCTTTTAGATGTTGATTATGGAACTTATCCTTTTGTTACTTCATCTAACACTACAATCTCTGGTGTTATTTCTGGTTTAGGAGTTCCACCACAATCTATTGGAAGCGTCACTGGTATTTTTAAGGCTTACACAACTCGTGTTGGTAGTGGTCCATTTCCAACTGAATTAGATAATGAAGTAGGTGAGAAAATGAGACAGATAGGATCTGAATTTGGAGCAACCACTGGTCGGTCTAGAAGATGTGGATGGTTAGACTTACCCGCGTTAAAATACTCTTGTATGATTAATGGAGTAACTGAGTTGAACATTATGAAATTAGATGTTCTAAGTCATTTTGAGAAGATTAAAGTTTGTGTTGGATATAACTATAGAGGTGAAGTTTATAAAGACACTATACCTTTTGATTTATCAGATAATGAAATAGAACCGATTTATCACGAACTTAAAGGTTGGAATGTTGATATTACTGAGTGTAAAACTTATGAAGAACTTCCTAAGGAAGCAAAAGATTATATTGCTTTTATTTTAACAGAGGTAAATGTTCCAATTACAAGAATTTCAGTTGGACCAGATAGATTACAAACTATAATGAGATGATTAGTTTAGAATTATTGAATAATTTTATACATGAAGATTTAAGATATAAATCTGATATAAAGGTTATATCTTATAAAATAAATGTCAACTGGATTGAACTACAATTTCAAAACGTGATGGGAGAGGTTGTTAAGTTAGAAAGATATTATAACTGGTTAAATGAAAGAAGAGAAGAAAAGGTATCTAAACTTTTAAAATAATTCTGTATATTTATAGTATGAAAAGAATTTACATTGATATGGATGACACACTTTGTGACTTCATGGGTCCATTTAGAAGTGGTGAATTTAAAATTAAATATCCTCAATCAAAAGTAGGTTTCTTTTTAGATTTAAAACCTTTAGATTACGCAATTGAAGGTGTTAAAGAATTACAAACAAAATATGATGTTTGGATTTTAACAAGACCATCAATTAAAAACACACATTGTTACACCGAGAAAGCCGAATGGATTAAAAAATACTTTGGTGAAGATATGTTATTCAAACTTATTCTTAGTCCAGATAAATCTTTAGTTAAAGGAGATTTTCTAATTGATGATGACCATAGACACGGTCAACCTGAGTTTGACGGTGAGTGGTTACATTTTGGTAAAGACAAATTTCCAAATTGGAAAGTGGTTGTTGACTATCTTATGAGTAAGTAATTATCTCACATCACATTTTACTATTTCCACAATATCATTTTGATACCCTTCATATAGATTTCTTCTATCAAGTGTTGTTCTTGAAACGCCAAGTGTTGTTCCAGAGTATTGAGTAAAAAGTTTTCCTAAATTAACAAATATTTCAATTCTACCTGTTAATTTCCAACGGACACAAACTGCTGTTTTACTTCTCATACTTAATTATAAAAAGAAAAAGAGAGATTGTTTAATCTCTCTCTTCCCATAATTCTCCAACTCCTAAAAGTCGGTGTTTGACACCATACATATTTATAGTATCACTTTTGTGAAAGTGACCATAGTAGTTATAGTCTATGTTGTTACCATTTACTTTTAGCAAGTGAAATAATTCAGTAACTTGATTTCTTTCAAATAACAAATCAGTTTTAAGTTGAGTATCTCCTGTCTCTCTAATAATTCCTTCAACAAATGGTCCGAATCCAAAAGTATTATCAGGTGGACAATAATCTGGACAAGTATGAGTCACTACTATATTAATATCTTTTAAATCTTTGATTTTTTCTCTGTCTAATACAAACAGTTCATCTGGCCACCAGCTCTCAACTCCTAATTTATTATCTTCAAAAATTCCTTGTTTTTGTTTTTTTGTATAACGCCAAGTTCTATCAACACTAACTGCACCACCGACACAAAGAATATTTTTCTCTGCTAAATTAAGTACTGTGTAATCAGCAACTAAATGAATATTTGTAAATCCAAAAGGATCATTATCAAAATAAGGTTTGTAGTCATGATTTCCACGAATAGCCCATACATGGACATTGTTCTTAACAAGTAAATGATGATACATTTCAATCATGCGTTTTTCTTTTTCAATTGGAGCAAACCCAACTCCGAAGTCACCAACTTGAATGATATGAGCATTCTCAATATTATACTTCTTTACATATTGATGTATCAAATTAAAATTACCGTGTATGTCTCCTAAATATAAAATACGCATAATGACAAATATAGTTAAAATTTTTGAAAGTCCAAATTATTATTTATAGTAATATCATCATGATGTTACATGAAATAATTAGAAATCCACTTATTAAGATATATTAAATAATATATAATTTGTTATGAGAAAGATTCAACCTTTTAAGGATTTTAATAAAAATCTTCACAAAGTTTCAAATTATGTCACAGATATAGTCAATAGAGGCGGTAAGTTCGCATCTGATGTCTGGGAAGCAACAAAGGTTGAAGGTGAAGAAACAAAAATATCTGTTAAGATATTATCTAAAATGTTGAAAGGTGAAGAAGTCAGTGAGAAAGAAAAGAAATTTCTTAAAGCTCAATCAGGTGATATTGTAAGAATACTTCCACTTGTTGCTATTTCAGGAATTCCAATTCCAATTCCGATAACACCTTTACTGGTTATGTTAGGTAAAAAATATGGATTTGATTTTTTACCAAGAGACAATAGGTCAATACTCAAAAATGAAGTTACTTTACCAGAAAACATACAAGATATATTGAAAAAAAGACCTGAATCTGGAATGGGATATCATATAGTTGATGTTAAATTAAAAAGTGGTGAAATACTTAAAGATAGAACAGTACTGAATTCTTCAATTTTAGTTCTTAATAATGATGAATCTTTAGATGTAAATCAAATAGAATCTGTTTCATAAGTCACTAATTAAAAAATAATATATATCTTTGTATAACTGCATTTCACTGTGTTGATTGATTGTGTTGTTGAGAAATGTAAGTCAAAAAATAAAAATCATATGGAACCTGGTCCCAGTATAAAAAAACAAAATAAAAATGACAAAGGCAAAACTAGCTACTCTGTTCCTAATGTTAGGAATGTTTTTCAACCCCTTTGGATTCGACGCGATTCAGATCATGTTGATGAATTTGACAGGCTCATACTTAGGCGCCAATTTGATTTTGTATTGCCTTGCGGTATTTTGCTTTGGATTATATTTTTACTTCTCTGGTAACAATCCAATACTAACAATCAGAGATATTATATTGAGTATCTATGATGATAAAATAAAACACTACTATAATAGAATCAAAAATAAAAAGTGACTAAAAAGTCACTTTTTTTGTTATACAGGGTGTGCGTATGCTTGATCTGAATTAATCTTATCAACAATTTTACTAACAATTTCATCTATATCTTTTTCATTGTTTGGATGATATGACTTGGCATTAATTGATAGTTTTTTAGAAATATTATATTCATTATACCAATTTGTATATTTCTCATTAAGTCTCTTCCAATAGACTTCGTCGACTGATTGTTCCATTTGTCTCCCTCTTACTCCAATTCTTTCTACCGCTGTTTCTAAGTCACAATCTATGTAAACAAGTAGAGTAGGATTTTTAGAATGCTCTAACATATTGTTAAGTAAAGAAGAATATGTGTTGAACTCTTCAGTTGTCATGTATCCATCTTCATGTAACATGGAGGCAAATATTCTATCACCAAAAATTGAACGGTCTAAAATACCACCACCGTTTTTGTGGATTTCTTTTATCATTCTAAATCTTTCATTTAAAAAATGTATCTGAAGAGTAAAAGCCCATCTCTTTTTATCTTTATAGAATTCTTCTAAAAGTGTATTTGTTTCTTCATTTTGCAATTCATAAAATACTGGAATATTTAACTTACTGCTAACTTTTTCCGCTAAAGTTGATTTACCTGCACCAACCACACCATCTATTATTATCACCACCTAAAATTATTTTAATATTTTATCAAATATAAATAAAATAGTTTAATAATAAAAAAGAGAAGTTGTTCACTTCTCTTTAATACTCATCCCAGGCCTTGATTTTTATTTCATCAATATTTCTACCACAAAAACTTTTAATAAATGCATCCGCTAACTTAGCATCTGTTATAAGTGGAATATTAAAATCAATAGAACATCTTCTAATTTCAAAATCATTATCTAATTCAGCCTCTGATAAATTTTTTGGTATATTAATTACCATATCTATCTTTTTATCTCTAATATAATCAACAGTTGTAGGGTGATTATCACTATCTGGCCAATCTAATGTAGTGCAGTGTATATTATTATCCTCTAAGAATTTAGCAGTTCCCGGTGTTGCAAATAGATTATATCCGTGTTGATATAACAACTTCACTGAGTCTAACAAGTCAACTTTGTTTTTAGCACTTCCAGTTGATAATAAAATATTCTTTTCAGGTATTTTATAACCAACCGATAACATAGACTTTAATAAGGCATCATAGTAATTTTCATCTATACATCCAACTTCACCAGTTGATGCCATTTCTACACCTAAAACAGGATCTACATTTTGTAATCTTGAAAATGAGAATTGAGACGCTTTAACTCCAACATAGTCTATATCAAATTGACTTTTACTTGGAATCTCATACTCAGATTTCAGTATCACTTTTGTAGCAAGTTCAATAAAGTTAATTTTAGAAACTTTAGAAACAAATGGAAAACTTCTTGATGCTCTCAAATTACACTCAATTACTTTTATATCATTATCCTTTGCTAATAATTGCATATTAAACGGACCTGAGATATTAAGCCTTTTAGCAATATCTTTAGTGATTTTTTTGATTCTTCTAACAGTCTCTATGTATATCTTTTGTGCTGGAAACACAATTGTTGCGTCTCCTGAATGAACACCAGCGAACTCAACATGTTCCGATATAGCATATGATACAATTTCTCCACCATCAGCAACTGCGTCTATTTCAATTTCTTTAGCATTTTGTATAAATTCTGAAATAACAATTGGATGTTCTTTTGATACTTTTATTGCTAAATTTAGAAAGTGATTAAGTTCACTTTTATTAGATACTATATTCATCGCCGCACCAGAAAGAACATAAGATGGTCTTATTAAGACAGGATAACCAACAACATCAATGAACTCTTCAACTTCTTTGAGACTTGAAAGTTCTTTCCACCTTGGTTGGTCTATTTCAAGTTCATCCAATAGTGATGAGAACTTATTTCTATCTTCAGCTCTATCTATATCTACCGGAGAGGTTCCTAAAACATTTACTCCAAATTTATAGAGTTTTAGTGATAAGTTGTTAGGAACTTGACCACCCATTGAAACAATTACACCAATCGGACTTTCAGCTTCAATAATATCAGCAACTCTCTCAAAAGAAAGTTCATCAAAATAAAGTTTATCACAAATATCATAATCAGTACTTACTGTTTCAGGATTATGATTAATCATAATAGATTTAAGATTTTCTTTTCTAATTGTATTTACAGCATTTACAGAACACCAATCAAACTCTACAGAACTACCAATTCTGTATGTTCCAGAGCCAAGTACAATTACTGATTTCTCACCATCTGATTGAATGTCACTTTCAGATGCACTGTATGTAACATAGAGATAATTTGTCTTTGCAGGATACTCAGCAGAGAGTGTATCAATTTGTTTTATAAACGGAACTACACCTACTGATTTTCTGTAGTTTCTAATTTGAAGCATTTGTTCATGCATATTTTCAGTTATTGACTTGTTTATAAATCTTGCTAACTGAAAATCTGAAAATCCCTTGATCTTAGACTCTTTCAATAGTTCAATTGGACAGTCTTCTATTCTATTAAATTTTTTAAGATTAAGATGTGTGTCATAAATAGATTTTAATTTGTATAAAAACCACTTATCTATTTTAGTTAAGTCATGTATTTTATCAACAGTATATCCTTTTTCAAATGCAGATGCTACTGCAAAAATTCTCATATCAGTTGGATTAGAGAGAGACTCATCTATATTATCAAAGTGTAAGTCTGAGTTCCCAACAAACCCATGCATGCCCTGATTTATCATTCTTAGACCTTTTTGAATTGCCTCTTCAAAGTTCTTACCTATTGACATAATTTCTCCAACACTTTTCATGCTAGATCCAATTTCCTTAGCAGAACCATTAAACTTATTTAAGTCCCATCTTGGTATCTTTACCACCACATAATCCAAAGCTGGTTCAAAGAATGCTGTTGTTGTTTTAGTTATTGAGTTTTTCAATTCATGTAAGCCATATCCAAGAGCTAATTTAGCAGCTACAAAAGCAAGTGGATATCCAGTTGCTTTAGATGCTAGTGCCGATGACCTTGAAAGTCTAGCATTCACTTCAATCACTCTGTAATCTTCCGATTTAGGATCAAGTGCGTATTGAACATTACACTCACCGACTATTCCAACATTTCTTATAATTTCAATTGCTAATTTTCTAAGTTTGTGGTATTCTGAATTTGTTAGCGTCTGTGATGGAGCCACTACTATACTTTCTCCTGTATGTATGCCAAGTGGATCAAAGTTTTCCATATTACAAACAGTAATACAGTTGTCATACTTATCTCTGACAACTTCATACTCAACTTCTTTCCAACCTTTCAATGATTCTTCTACTAATATTTGTTCTGAGTAAGAAAAGGCATTCATCGCTAACTCTTTTAGTTCATTCATATTATTACAAAAACCAGATCCTTGCCCACCAAGTGTGTATGCTGCTCTTATGATAATTGGAAATCCTATCTTCTCAGCCGCTGAAATTGCATCCTCTAAACTATTCACCGCGATACTAATTGGTGTTTTGATATTTAGTGATCTTAGTGTGTCAGCAAATATCTGCCTGTCTTCAGTGTTTATAATTGATTGAACTGGTGTTCCTAAAACTTGAACTCCCCACTTTTCAAATATGTTATTTCTGTATAACTCAACTCCGCAGTTAAGTGCTGTTTGACCACCAAATGATAAGAGAACACCGTCTGGTTTTTCTTTTTCAATAACTCTTTCAACAAAGTATGGTGTTACTGGTAAAAAATATACTTTATCTGCAATATTCTCTGATGTTTGAACCGTAGCTATATTGGGATTAATTAATACGGTTTCTATTCCTTCTTCTTTAAGTGCTTTTAATGCCTGAGATCCACTGTAGTCAAATTCACCAGCTTGTCCTATTTTTAGGGCACCGCTTCCTAAAATTAATACCTTCTTTATCATTTTATATTTTTATTTTTATACTCATCTACAAGTTTAAGAAAATCATCAAATAGAAACTCAGTGTCTACTGGTCCACTAGAAGCCTCTGGATGAAATTGACAAGAAAAGAATGGTTTACTTTTGTGTTTCAATCCTTCATTTGTTCCATCATTTAGATTAACAAAAAGAGTTTCCCAATCTTCACCTATTGTTTTATCATCTATTGCGAATCCGTGATTCTGTGTTGTTATAAAACATTTGTTTGTTGATTTTAAGATTACTGGTTGATTGTGACTTCTGTGTCCATACTTTAATTTATATGTGTCAGCTCCAGAAGCTAATGCTAAGATTTGATTTCCTAAACAGATTCCAAATATTGGTGTGTTTTTATCTAAAACCTTTGAAACATTTTCAATTGTTTCTTTGCACATTTTTGGATCACCAGGTCCATTAGAAAGAAATATTCCATCATACTCTTCATTTGTAAAGTCATAATTGTATGGAACTCTTATTACAGTAGTATCTCTTTTGAGAAAATTTCTGATTATATTATTTTTAACACCACAATCAACTACTAAGATTTTCCTACTACCGTTTCCATAAATTTTCTTTTCCTTTATAGAAACTTGACTTGTTAAATTTTGCTTATTAGGATCTACAAACTCTATATCACTATCAAATACTATTTTTCCAAGCATGGTACCACTTTCTCTAATATGCTTTGTTAACATTCTAGTATCTATACCAGTTAATGCTGGAATTTTATTTTCCTTTAACCAGTCTCCAAGACTTTTCGTTGAATTCCAATGACTATTCTCTTCTGAATAGTCAGATACTATGAGAGAAGTAATTTGAACTTGGTCTGATTCAAAAAAGTCAAGAAGGTCATTAGATGATGAATCACCAGGAACTCCGTAATTTCCAATTAGTGGATATGTTAAGACAAGTATCTGACCTTTGTATGATGGGTCAGTAAGATTTTCAGGATAACCAGTCATTGAGGTATTAAAAACAACTTCACCTGTTACAGATGTTTCATACCCGAAAGAATTACCTATGAATTCTTTTCCGTCTTCTAAGATTAGTTTAGCTTTTTTCATAGGCTGTTAGTTAATTTTTTTGCAAAAAAAATGCCCGTAGATTTTACGAGCTTAAAATAAATTTTGTTTTTTCTCATTTTAGAAATTTTTTTTTTGAGCCAGACATTTGACTCAAAAAAATTTTCTAAGATTATATATCATTTAATAAAAGATTTGTTTAGATATTTTTCACAAATTTATAATTTAATCCAAATGTTAGAGAGTGTATCATTTTAACTTCACTTATACTTCTATAATTTAGAATATCTTGAATTACAAAATTGACTTTCTTTTGTGGAAATAACAATAGTTTAGTATTACCATAAACTATGTAATCATTGAAGTTATTAAAACTTGGTTGATAGAAATACTCACTTGTTAAGCTTATAAGTTTACCATCTATTTTTATTTTTGGTCTTACTGAGTGTCTGAAAGTTTCAGTCATCTCTGTTGTTATTTTATTATCATATAGAACAGCATAGGATAAAGATATTTTGAATTTTTCAAATTTCTTTTTTAATCCACCACCAACTCCTATCCAATTGTTTGATTGTATACCTCTCACTAATGAATAATTAAATTGATATGTTGTAAAAACATCCCAGTATTGTTCACTGTGTCCAATATTTACTCTTTGTATGAATTCATTATCAGTCAACTCTGGTGAAAATCTTGTTTGATAATTAGTAACTAAATCAAAAGACATCTTTTTATTGATATCTAAGGAGTTATTACCAATAAAATTAAAACCAAATTGAGTAGATTTTGAGCTATTATATAAACCGGTCAATGAGTTATCTAATGATAATTCTCTTTGTGAATATAATTTTGTAAAGCTTAGTAAAACTATTAAGATAAGTGTGATTTTTTTCATAGTGGAAATTATTTTTCATAGTTATATATAAATCAAAAAAATCAAAAAATTTGGGTAATATATAATAAAAATTTAATTAATCACTATGGCAAAACCTAAATCCTCTAAGGGAGAAGTAAGATCATTTCTCTCTAAACCAAGAAAGAAAAGACCAGGAATCCACTCAAAGAAAAAGACTTCAAAGTTAAAGAGTTCTAAGAATTACAAGAAGCTAAATAGAGGACAAGGTTAATTAAACACTAAGTATTTTCTTTTATATAATATTTATGTTTGATATTGTATTAGAAATATTATGGATTAATTTTATACTTTTTATTTGGTTTGAGACTGATGCATTTATTGAGTATATCAAATTACTCAAGATGGGTAGATATTTTTATATAAATGAGTTTTTAGAGTATAAAAAGAATTCTAATCCTAAGTCAAACTATTTGTCTTTTATTAGACAAAAGAAGACAAATTTTATCACTAAGTTGATAAGTTGTACTCCATGTAGTTTGTTTTGGTTATCATTAATATTTTGTATAATTTTTAATAACATAGTCTTGTATCCTATAATATATATGTTGAGTTACATCCTATACAAAATATTAAAGAAATATGTCTATTAGTGCAAATGTTTCAAGAAGTCTGTATATAGATACAGTTGATAAATTATATCAAATTTTAGATTCAAATCCTGAATTATTAGAGAATAATTTTTTATTTACTGCATTTTATGATTTCATGAAAGACTATTATGAAGGATGTGCTTGTTCACAGGAGGAGAATTTAAAGTCAGCTAGATCTGAATATAACACTATATCTAATGATGAAAAATGTCATTCTATACTATTAGAATTTTTTAATTGTAATAGTGTAAAATTTTCTAGATTTTAGTATGTGGTTTGTTTATCTTCTAAGATGTTCCGATGATACTTTATATTGTGGTATCACTAATAATCTTGAAAAAAGATTATCTGCTCATAATTCTGGAAAAGGAGCAAAGTATACTAAAAATAGAACTCCTGTGTCTGTTTATTATTTTGAAACGGTTGAAGATAAAAGCACGGCACTTAAAAGGGAAATACAGATAAAGAAGATGTCTAGAAAAGAAAAGATTTCTTTAAAAGAAAAAAACCCACTCTAAGTGGGTTTTGTTTTTAATAATTCTGATTATTAGGAAAAACTAACAACTTCAATATCAAAAACTAATTCTTTTCCAGCGAAAGGATGGTTACCATCAATAACTGCGTGGTCTTCATTAACTTCAACAACTGTTACATTCACTGCCATTCCATTCTCTGATTGAGCTTGAAGAGACATACCAACTTCAACTGGTCCAGGTAGTTGAGTGTTAGGAACCTTTACTAAAAGGTCTTCTCTAACTTCACCATAAGCCTGAGCTGGTGGAATGTTAACAGTAACTTTGTCGCCAATATTTTTTCCAATAATAGCACTCTCAAACCCTGGAATGATTTGACCGCTTCCTACTGTAAATGATAGAGGCTCTTTGCCTTCGGAAGAATCAAACACTTCACCATTAGTGAGTCTTCCAGTGTAATGTACGTTTACCGTACTGCCATTTTGAATCATAGTATTTTTGTTTTTTTATTTGTATAAAAAATTAAGGTATTTGTTTACTTTAATTTCTTACTGTCTATTTTTGCCTTTATTAAAGTAACTGAAATAGCCACAAAAGTAAAAACTAAAGCCGATAAGTGTAGTATTTGTTCAATCATATTACATTGTTAGTTTTCAGTATATATAATTTAAACTTTTCTCTTATAAAAATTAATAATAATGTGAGAGAATCTTTTTCGGAATATAAAAAAACTATAGAGAGCAATCTTCTTAATATTTCATACTTGTATGATGGTGATATTATTTCATCAACAGATAGTTCTTTCAGTGAGTTAAAGACAACTCCACTTACTTCACCGACTTTTATAATTAACTCTATTGTAAATATTTATAATCAAAGTATTGATAAAATGTTTAATAAATCCGTTGAGTATGTGATTCCAAAAGAATCAATCAATGAAAAAAATATTTTTGATAGAATATTAGAGTTAAAAATTAATCCTGTATACATCTTTTGTTCAGAAAAATCAAAGAAGTTATTCAGTGGTTCTAAGTCATCATCTTCAACATCAGCTTTTCCAAATTATTTCTATAGATTAGATAAATATATTGGTCTTAATGTGGACCTTTTTTATTGTCCGTTAATATCAGATGAGGATGAAGATGAGTCCATTTTTTTCATAACTGATTCATCTATTCAAAGTTTAGTTTATGGCATACAGAATATGGATTATGAGATTTACACGGAGAGTGATACAAATTCGGAATGGATTCATAAAATGAAATATAATCTCTATGATTGTAAGTTTAATTCCTACAAAGTAGTAGTTAAGAATGTTTCTAAGATAAGACAAGATAAAATTAATAGTATATTAAATGATTGATTTGTCAAAGATTCCAATAGGTTATTCTGAAAACTGGATGGATGAATATAAGCTCAAAAGCGGAAGACTAATCACATCTATAAATAAGATTAATATAGAAAGGATTATGGAAAATAAAACAAAGTATAATTATATAATAGTACCAATATCAGTGTATAATATTATAGAATGTAGTGATTTATTTAGATCTTACAAATATAGCGAGACCGAAGATGGTCTTAAAAGGGTTGGTACTGTAGGTGATTATGAAATTTATTTAGATATTTATCTTCCATCAAATGAAATAATATTATCTTGGGATAAACAAACTTCCAGAGATATAAAAATAAATTCAATTTTATTTAGTAAAGATGATTCAAAAGAAAAAAGAATTAAAATCAACTTTTAACCTTTTCTATTTTTATAACTTTCAAATTTTGCAATAACTCTCTTATTTACATTATCAATAGTTAATAAACTTTTTCTATCAGTCTTCATACCTTTTTGTAACCCAGCCTTGATAAACTCATCTCTTGAAACTTTTGTTGTTAACCCGGTTGTTTTATCGGCTAAATGATATTCAAAACTCTCATTAGTGTCTTGACCTAAAAGTTCAACTCCTTTAGTATCATAAGTAACACTCTGACCTTGGTTTACCGCGTCAATCTTTTCCTTCAAATTATTAACAAAGTCTCTTGCTATCAACTTAAGAACATCAACATATTTTTCTGTATTGTAGGCTGTCTTAAGTGCCTGTTTGTTATATTTCAAGAAGTTTAGTCCAGAGATATTTGTTATTGATGGATGTCCTCCTGAGTTTCTGATTATTAATTCCCATGCTGGAATTTTAAGATTACTTAAATAAACTTTCTGATATTCAGTCAAATCATTGAATAAAGTATTCATGTTCTTTTGTAATTCAGGTTCAGATGTGTCTACATTTACCAATGAACCACCTTCTTTCTTATAAATACAATCTTTATAAAAGGCTTCTAAATCTGAAAATTTAAATCCAACACCTTCATAATCATCACCTTCAGCTTTTTGCATTGCTTTCCAATCTTGAGATGTTTCAAATTCTTTCTTGATTGATTCTAAAGAAACATAAAATCTTTTAAGAATAGACTCATGTTTTGCTAAAACTTCTTTTGCTATTTCTCCTAAATTGATGTCTTTTAGTTTCTTCTCTTTGAATGGATTACAAGAAACTTGTATTAATCCCATAGGCCAAACTATACATAGAAACTCCGAATCTGGAAAGTTTTTGAAAGGTGTGTATCTATCATAAGAACCAGGTTTAATCATAGAACCACCACCATATTGCATTAATATTTTATAGTCTTCATCCATATGAATACCTTTAATTGCCTTTTTACTTGCAATTACTTTTTTACCTAAGTTACCAACAGAATACTTGTGATAGTTTATAAATAAATATTTCTTGTCAATTAATCTATCAACATACTTTGAATATTCTTCATCTGATAGACCTAACTTCTTTGCTAACTCATGGTCACCAGCTTCATGCATACCATCAATATTTTTAAGAATTTCCAATTCTACTCTTCCAATTTCATAAATCTCACCTTGTTCATCTTCAACAAAACCATAATCTTTCATTCTTGAAACATAAGCTGATAAGTTTTCAGCTATTTCTTCAGGTGTTGCTAATTTACCTGACTTATCACTTGTTTTAGCATTATTGATATAATGTCTAATATTATTAAACATAGAATACAAACTAGCATTACAATCTAAAACTAAACACTCAAGTATATTCTTATTAATATGATTTCTCTTACCATCTAAGGATTTAACTGTGATTCTTTTATTTTTATAAGCCAAAAGCAATCTATTTACAACAAATCCCATCATAAATCTATTTTTAGCAGGAGTTTCTCCTTTCTCATATTTAAAAATAGAGTTTTGAACATCCTCAGGTTTAATATTGTGAGTTAAAAAGTTAGCAGAGTCTACTGTCTTAATAAGTTCAATATCTTGTGGTGTGAAAATATCACTATAAGATATTTCACCTGATATAGTTTCAACATTTGATCTAGCTGGTTTGAAGTAAGTAGATTTTGTATCTTCAGCGCCAACTTGTTTATCATGGTGGTCAGATTGAATGTGGAACATAGGCTTTCCATGTGCAAAGTCAACCAAAACTGCCAAATTACCTTCTTTATGATGCTTGATAGCATATTCTAATCCACCATACTGAATAATATGAGTATCAACTGTTTCAATTTGATAATAGTTCTTTAAGAACTCTTTCATAGCAAGTGCTGATGTTACACCATCTAAGTCTTTGTGAAAATAAATTTCTGCTGTTTTGTGTAATTTAGCGAACTTGGTAATATCTCTAAGACCTACTTCTTCATTGATGAAGTTTTGATATTTCTTTATCATATTATTTTATGTAATTTTTATCTGTTTTTCTATATATTAATATGTGTAATTCAAAACCTGAAATGTATTGTCTTTGGATATACAATCCAACTTCAGATAATCTATTTGAGAATACATCCATTATTTCTAAATAATTCTCTGAATTTATCAATTCATTAAATAGTTTATTAGCCATATACTTAGAAACTTCAAATCTTGGCCAGTTTTTAGTTATTATTATTTCAATACTGGGAATTAATCCAAGTTTTATATCTCCTGGTTTAATTGGTTCATCTATTTCAAATTGATGAAGTTTTTTATTAAATCTACTTCTTACTATCCAACCATCATCTGATAAGTCTGTGAGAAAGTAAGATATATCTTCTGGTGTCAATCCATAATCTCTTAGATATGAATCACTGTCTACAGATTCGAAATATTTTATGTGTTTCATTTTTTACCAAATGGAGTTTTTCCAAAACCTTTGATAACTCCTTTAGTATCACCTTTAGTCTCAACCTCAAATTTAGTATCAAAGAAGTTTCTATCATCTGTTACAACTTTTACCTCTGAATCCAAAGTAGCATATGGACCTAACTTACCTGACCTAAATACACCACCAAACATATCACCATTAAGATAACCCTCCATGAAATAACAGTTGTTCAAGTCTGAGGATTCTACTTTACAATTAAGAACTTTTGAATTTTCAATTGAAGATTGTATAGTTTTGGATTTAGCAATCTGAGAATTATCTACTTCACATCCAATAAAGACACAGTTTTCAAATATTCCCTCACATTTACAGTTAATTAAATCATATCCTTTTATTGTAGAAGTTGACTTTAATTTAGCATCAACTACTTCCATAGTTTGAGTAGATGTAACATAATTTATTATACACTCTTTTAAGTCAGCTGTAGAGTCTACTATGTTATAAAGTTTAGTATAAATACTTGGATAGTAAGCAGCTACTAAATCATAGGCTCCTGACTGGTCAATCTGAACATGTATTGTTGGAAAATCAACAATAAAATTATCATACTTTGAGAAGTTTTTAAATAATGAGATATTGGTCTCTAAATACTCTTCTAGTTTATTGACATCTTCTGAGTTGAAATCAGTATCAATAGAATCAAATACCGTAATAATAAATCTATCCATAAAGTAGATAAGATTTCCTAAGTTCTTTTCATAGTCTTTACCACCTATGTATCTAAGCTCTAATCTTTGAGATTTCTTATCATTGTTGATATGTAAGAAATTAATTCCATAATACTTATCATTCGGCATTTTAAGATTATTCTTTACAACACTAATAGGTATGTTGAAGAAGTCATACTCTTTATAAGGTATTAGTTTTTTTACCGATTTAGCGTATACATTGTCTTTTCTAGATGGATACATTCTATAGATTTCATTCTCATCTGTATTTAATATCAACTTTAATATATTTAAGTCATTCAAGTTTTTCTCTTCACTTTTAAATGATAAGTTAAAATGTATAGATGATTTTTCATTTGTATATCCGTATGTTTGTATAAACTTAATTATTTTAACTAAATAGTATTTAGCGTCAAAGTAATCTAATGGTCCAGTAACTAACTCAACCATGTTGGAACCACCTGATAAGTCTGGTTCAATTTTAAAGTTCTTTTCATCTGGAGTAAAGTCTGAGTGATATTGTCTGAAACCCCATACCTTAACAGGTGCTAACTCAATGTTTAATAACTCTAAAGTTTTGTAGTAGGATAGGTCCTTCATATAGAATTCAAACTCAAAACCTATTCTGGCGTTCTTTAGTTTATTAGACTGATTTAGAAATTTATCTGAATATTTCTTCATGATATTATATATTAAACTCTTGTTATCAAAAATAAAAGAGAGGGAAAATATTTTGTTTTATATATATTTTGAAAGATTAAAAATAAAGAATCAAATTCAGTGGAATTTTTTTGTGTCTATTGCAAAACAAGAAAGAAAGTTGACAAGTTTATAAAAGTCAACAGAATCAAAAATAAGTACATTATTGATATCAAGAAGATAATGGAAGAAGAGGAAGTAAATTTTGATGATGACAAGATGTATCTCAAAGTTTTAATATTCAACAAAATACAACAAGCAATAGACAAAAAGAAAGATATCTACTACATCCCTGACTTTGATAATGAATTCTCTATTGAAAAACTTCTTAATCTTAAAAAGATCCTTGGTGAAAACAATTTTAATGTTTTAATTTTCTATAATGAGTTTAGAAAAAACCCAGAAATAATTGATGATGTTTTTTCAAATTTATCTAAATTTTCCAATTCACAAATAATAAGAGATTACTAATTCTTTAATATATAAAAGAAATTAGTTTTTAACATGGCATATAGGTCTATTTTAGGTGGATCACCTCTCGGTTTAATTGGTGTTAGAAGCCAGGTTCTTACTGGTCAGCCATCAAGTTTTAATGCTGGTAAAAGTAGAAATATAAGTGATGTTAATAAGTATAACAATGAAGTTGGTCTTAGACATCCTGGTACATTATTTTCTGGTAAAAGAACTATAAGAGCATGGCCCGATATTAAAGCTATACCAGCAGATGCTGAATTAGGAACACCAGCTGGTTGGGACACAACTGGTACAAAAGATGTACAATATTTCAAACCAGGAGCTCAGGAAGGTGGTGATGTTTCTTCTAGAAAAACTTTACACAACGATAGTGTTTATGATACTAGTATACTAAATATAATTGAGCAGTTATCAAATACAAAAGCTCAGTTAAAACCAGCTGATTTTGCCTACCTTAAAAATGTTGGTGTTTATCCAAATAACAGACTGATGATAGCAAGAAGGTTTGCAGCACCAGTTGGTGATAATATTATGGTGAAAAAGAACTCAAGTGAATTGTCAGCCTTAGCTGTTTTAATTTCTTGGTTACCAGAAAACCAAGACTTTTTAGATATACAATTCGGTGAAGAATGGGAAGATGCTGAAGCAGATTTCAAAGGAGTATTAACATCTTTAGGTGAAGATATAGGTTTAGGAAATTTAGGTGGAATTTCTGGAGCGGCTGGAAATGCTTTACCTTTACCTGGATTTACTGAGATATTTCAAAGACACTTCTTAGCAAAACTCGGACTCATAGAAGATAGTAAAAAGAACCAAATTCCAGCTGGTAATCCAAACCTTATTAAACAAGCTAAAAGAAGAAAAACTGTTGGTTACACACAAGCTGGTTCTGGTCTAATGTGCCAGGTAAATATCAAAATGGTTTGTGAGTATGAGTTGAAATATATTTCTGGTATAGATCCAACAATAGTGTGGATGGACTTACTTGGAATGATTACACGTTTTGGTACATCAAGTAGTGAAACATATGGTCTAAGTAAATCAGCAGCTTCTAAAATGATTAAGTGGGCTAATAATCCTACTCACTTGATAAGCGATGTTGCTAGATCATTAAGAGAGGCTATAACCGGAATTGTAAAAGAAGTAACAGAGGCAATTCAAAAAGCCTATGACGCTGCAATAGAATTGGCATCTGGCTTAAATGACACAACAGAGCCAAAAGAAGAGCCAAAAATTAGTGAGAAGAAAGAAGCGGAAGACAAAGCACTTCAGGAAAAAAATGAACAAAGTAAAATAATTACTGAAATTGAAAAATTATTCAATAAGATTGGAGAAGGACTTGTATTAAAATATAGAGTAAGACTTTTAGGCATTGTTAATGCATTGTCTGGTCTTCCATCAACACCTTGGCACATAACAATTGGAAATCCACTTAGACCTGTATTCTGTAGTGGTGACATGTTAACTACTAGTGTGAATTTAAGACTTGGTCCTCAACTCGCATTTAATGATCTCCCATCATCAATAACTGTTGAATTTACTTTAACAAATGCAAGGCCTTGGGGTCTACAAGAAATAATGGGTAAATTTAATAGTGGATATTTAAGAACTGTTGATATTCAAAAGTCTTTCTATGAAACTGCTGCCTATGAAACTGGTAAAGATAAGATGGCCGTCGAGGCGTTAGGTACAATGCCATTTGATGTTCAGAAAGAAAATATTTCTTCATCTGGTACTAGTGGAACAGCAGGTACATCAGGAACAAGCGGAACAACTACTGGTAATGCTACTGGTCCTACAAATGGAACATCTGGAGTTGTATCATCATCCGGAACTTCAGGTTTAGTTAGTTCTACTAGTGGTAATAATGAAAATCAGAATAGATCTCAAGGTGGTCAGAATGAAAATAAAGGAAAGACCAATGGTGATGCAAATGGTAAAGAGGCTATCATTGAAACAAGTTCAAGTGCTGGAAGTGCAGGAACAAGTGGAAAATCAGGAACATCAGGAACATAAATATAAAATTTCATATGAACATACACTCATTAACACAATTAGGATATAATAGACAGTCAAAAAGATGGAATTTTTTTCCACCAACACTATCTTACTATACCGTTTCTAAAGAGTCATTTTATCAGTATACAGTTCAGAAGGGAGAAGAAATGAGAATGGACTTAGTTATGTTGTCTATGTATGAAGATAATATAGAGGCTATAGGACATATGGATGTTATTTTATACATAAATGATATTGATAATCCACTTAATATAGTAGAAGGAATGGTTTTGATTTATCCACCAGATATGAGTCAGTTGGATTCTTATAGAGTTACACTTTCTGAAACAAGTAATACTGGAAGAAATGTAAGAAAGCAACTTGCATTTCCTAATAAGAGTAGTAAGAAAGATCCTGCTAGAAAGAAATTCTTGGAAAATGATTATCTATTACCACCGGTTGTTTTAGAAAGTGCTAGAAAGCCAGTAAGACTTGAAAACGGAAAAATAATAATAGGTGGTATTTAATTATGGCGGATAAACTAGGCAAATCATATAGAATTGACGATAGAAGACATGTAAAAGACGGGTCTAAAATAGAGGTCTGGACTAAAGGAAGACATAAATATATTGTGCATCAATTAGATCCAAAAGGCATAAAGGCACCACCCACTGATACAATAACTTACATAGATCGTGAAAAAATAAGCGCATCTCTAACGGATGATGAGGTTATCAATTTGTGGTTAGAGGAGTGTAAAAAAATTGTAGAATTCAACGGAAAGAACAAAATAAGTAATCCTAATATTGCTGCTTGGAAAATAATACAAAATCCATATGAGGAAATACCACCCAAAAAAAGAGTATATGGTGAAACACCATACTATCTTAATAATGGTTGTTCCGTAGAAATAAAATGGATGGGTAGAATTCCTAATCCGGGTTTTGACATTGGAACATTTTCTAATCCTAAAGAAGCTGATTATATGGGAGCTCCAGTAGATAGATATCTGAGTAATCAACCGATAACATCAAGTGTAGATGATGCAAAAAATAAGAACACTCTTATGCCTGTTTCAACTTGGACAATTGCTCAGCCATTTCAAGATGGTATAGATGCTAATTCAAATCCATTTTTCACAGAGGCGAACTACAAAGATAAACCAACTGTTTATCAAAAAGAAGTTAAGGTCAATTTACCAGAAGGAATAAAAGAGGAAGGTGAGTATCTAGTCTGGACTGGTGGTGGATTACAATATAACAATAAAGCTTTACCAACAAGTGATAGAAATGGTAGGTCTGATTTAAGAATATCAAATTTTAATGACTATGATGAAGATTCAAGAATATTAGAGATTGTGATTGCAAAATTCAAAAGACAGGTTGCCGACACTCAAGGAATTAATGATTATAGACTAGGTCTTTGTGAGCCTAGTACAGAAACTTGTAAATTACTTGAGTATAAATCACCATTACAACCAAAACCAGCCGATCCACCTAATACTCCAATACAACCAATAAGTGGTACACCTTCTGTTGTTAAAGTTCCACTAAATGTTGACGGACTTGAAGATGGACAAGAAATAAAAGCGCTATCTGGTATATCTTTTGAGGTCTGGGTTGGTCAGAAAGAGGAAATCTCTGTTCTTGATGGAGAGGAACTAGATGATGAATATCTTGAAGGAGCATTCTCAGGTGAAGAGGAGCAGAGAATTGTGTTACTGAATGAAGTTTTAGATAATCCAAGTGGTCCAAGTCCTGGTGATTATGGGGCAGGTAGTGGAGATGGAACTATTGTCAATGCTGGAAGTTCAACTCCTGGCCCAGGACCGATAAAAGGAAGTAAGTTAACAAACAAGTCTGGAAGTCAAATGATAAACTTAGCAGGTCATAGATTGACTCTTATATTAAATGATTTACAGAAACACTTGAACGCTAATGGTTTCCCAGGATCTAAAATTGGAAATAATGGTGTAATGAGAGATCTCTATGCATCGGCTTATCCGAATTCACCACTTAGAGCAGCTGCATCATTCCACGGAGCTGGATTAGCAATTGATGTTACATTTAGTATACCTGGATATAATTGGAAGAGTATTTATGATAATGAGGTATTAGCAGTAGATGCTAGACTAACTCAAGTTATTTCTAGTTTTGTCAAGTCTCAAGGTGATATCACTTGGGGAGCTCAGTGGGGTAAAGGTAGTAATCCTTCATCTGGTATAGTAAATGGAAGAGGTGTAGATGAATATCACCACTTTGAAATTAGATCAGACAAAATTGCTCAATACTGGGAACCAGTTAAGGATGAACTGGCTAAATTTGGATTCACTCCTAACCAATTAAACCAGTGTGGAAGAAACTCTAATTTACACAAATTGATGAGAAAGTTATTAGGTGAAAATGTATAAACAAGGCATAAAAAAACCCACTCAATGAGTGGGTTAATCTTTTTAAAACCAATTACTTTTTAGGCTCACTTTTCTTACGAGGAGCTTTTGGTTTAGCATCAACTTTCTTTTCAGAAGTTGCCTTAGCTTTTTGTTGTTTAGGTGCGGCTGGTTTAGTATTTTTTTCAACTTTTTCAGTCTTAACCTTAGCTTTGATTTCTTTAGCTGTAACTTTCGTCTCAGCTGCCTTTTTTTCTTCAGCTATCTCAGCTAGTCTAGTTTCAATAGCCTTTGTGGCTTTTTCAACATCAACTTCAGCTTTAGGAGCATCAACTTTTACTGGTTCAGCTACAACAGGTGTGGCTTCTACAGTTACTGGTGCTACTTCCTCAGACTTACCAAACAACTTTTTAAAGAATGATAATAAACTCATAATTTAATTTATTTTTTATTATATATCTAGAAATTCATGTTCCCTCTATAAAAAACCTCTCAAATTTGAGGTAAAGTGATATTAGTAAACATAAACAGTTATTTTATATATAAAATAGAGATGAAGTTTAGATATGATTCAAATACCGAAGAGTTGGTTGTTTCTGATGCTAGCAGAATAGAATATCACCAATTAAGCCTATGGTTGACTAGACATGTTAAAGGTTATAGATTTATGCCTGCTTTCAAAATGGGTGTTTGGAATGGTCAACAATCATATTTTAAAAATGGTAGAATAAGCTTGGGTTTATGGAAAGAGGCTATGAAAGGCTGTAAAGAAATAGACGCTAAATTTATTTTAGAAAACAAAGAAGAATTTCCTCTTAATAGAGACGTCACTTTAGAGGGTGTTAGAGATTTTTGTAAAGAATTTTTCAAGACACATAAAGTTAGAAATAAAAGTGGAGAGTGGATTCAGTTCATGCCATATGACCATCAAATTGATTCGGCTTACAAAATACTAAAAAATAGGTATTGTATGGCTGAAGTTGCTACTTCTGGTGGTAAGTCACTAATAATATCTATTGTTATTTTTTATACTCTTAAATACATAAAACCAGATGCTAAGTTTTTAATCATTGTTCCGTCAATTACACTTGTAACTCAGTTCTATGATAATATTATTGAGTATAACTATGGTATAAATAATATACTTGAGATGAGAGATAAAAAGTCAGATGTTATTCTCAATAAGAATCACCAACCTTGTGATGTAAGAATTGAAGAAGTGATGTCCGAGAGGCCAAGAAAGTGGTCCGGTACTTTAGACGCAAATGTTTATATTGGAACTTATCAATCATTGGAAAAATGGCCAAAGGAATTTTTCAAACAGTTTCATACTGTCTGTACAGATGAAGCACACGGAGCTAAGGCAAAAACAATAACAACAATTTTAGGACATACATTCAAGTCGGCTTATTCAAGATTTGGAGTTTCTGGTACTTTTCCAGAAGATAATACTTGTGAGATATTAACCATACAATCGGTTTTAGGTCCTAAGATAACAGAGGTATCTGCTAATGAGTTAAAAGAAAAAGGTATCATAACACCGATGGATATTAAAGTAGTTGTTATGAATCATGAGGATTTGGATTTTAATGATAGAATGTATCAAATAAGAAAAGGTGGATATGGAAAAGAAGCTTTTGAACTAGAAAAAGATTACATTCATCAATCTGGTAAAAGATTGGATTTTATAAAAAAGATTGTTGATAAATGCGATTCCAATACTCTTCTTTTATTTCATACAATTGAATATGGTCAATCAATCTATAATAAACTTAGCCAAGAGCTACAAGATAAAGAATTTTTTTATATAGATGGTGAAATAAGTGGAAAAAAGAGAGAAGAAATTAAGAAACAAATGGAAGTCACAGAAGGTAAGGTTAAGGTTTTAGTAGCCTCTTATGGAACCTTATCTACTGGTGTTTCAATAAATGCTATATTCAATGTCATTTTTGCAGACTCATTTAAATCTGAACAAATTATTATACAATCTATTGGTAGAGCACTTAGATTACATGATGACAAGAAAAAGGCTATGATTTTTGACTTAGTTGATGTCTTCTCATCTAAAGACATAGGAAATATTCTCTTCAAACACTTCAAGGAAAGAGAAAAATTTTATATAAAAAGACAATACCCCTATAAAATAATTAAAGTTAACATTTAACTTTACGGTAAATAGGCTTCAATAATATATAAGTTATAAAATAATTTTTGAAGCTTAATGGCTAAACTAATCTTTGTTGCTGGTCTTGATAACAGAAGTGGTGACCTAACTGCCACACAACAAGCCGATCTTTTAAAAAAGGGATATGGTGGAAGTGTTGAAGTGGTATTCTTCAGGTACAATGCACAAGACTCAAAGATAATAGAGTCTATCAACGCTAACTTAGGTTCAGTGATTGTTGTATTTAGTGCTGGTTGTAGAAAATCTCAAACCATAGCTAGTCACTTAAAGTCTATTAATCAACCTTTAACGCTATTACATATTAATGAACCTTATAGTGTTGATGCTGGAACTAAGACAATTATAGATTCCGCTATAAAGCTCGGTGTCCCAGCATCAAATGTCTATTCCGGTGGTAGTAATGCAACTGGTGAGAATATTGTTGGTCATACAAAACTTCCAAATAGAGTTGACCACTTTAAGTCACTAACGGCTTTAGGTAAATATTTAGCCAGTATTGCACCAAGTTCAGGTACTAGTGGTACCTCAGGTACAAGTGGTACATCCGGTACGTCTGGCACATCAGGAACATCTGGTACTGCTGGTACTTCCGGTACATCTGGAGCAAGTGGTCCTTCGGAAGAAATCACACCTGAGGTATTTAGAAGTGCCCTATCAGGTAAGATATTTATAAAGAAAAAAAGTGGTCCAGGTGAGATAACAGGAGTCACTGAACAGGAACTTCAGATATATGCTGGTTTTGAAGCAGCTAATGCTCTTTTTTCAGATATACAATTTACTGAGCCTGGTGATTATGTCATAACTGTTTCCTCTGATAATTCAATAATAGATTCTAAAGAGTATAAAATTAAAATACTCGCTGCTGATAATATAGTTGCTCAAGAGGAATCAAAGGGTCAAGAGCCTAAGAAAGAAGAACCGGTTTCTGGAACAAGACCTATTATAGCACAAATAGATCAGAAGACAATTAAAATAAAAGGTATAGAAATGGACCAGGATCCAACTGGAGCCTCTGGTCAAGGTCAGTATACTGATGGTCTTGGTTATACACCTTTTGTTTGGTATAATGGATTTCAAATTAGAGAGGAAGATATAAGAAGTCTTCAGTTGTATCATGTTGGTATAATACCTAAAATTACTTTGACATTTGCTGATCCTAACGGTATTTTCAAAGACAATGGCACTCCTATGAATGATACTACAATGGAATTATTTTTGAATTCAGCAACCGAGAACTTAAAATCTATACACTATGTTTTTAAGGTCGAAGAGTTTAATGCTGGTAAAGCTCAACCTGGTCAGACATTTACAGTCAGAGGTACAATCAATGTACCTGAATTGTATGTCATCACTAACCAGGCCTACAATGAAACTTCATTTACTACACTAAGAAATATTTGTAAAGAACTTGGATTAGGTTTTAATTCCAATATTGACAATACAAATGATAAAATGTCTTGGAGGAATACAAATAAGAAACCATATGAATTTATGGAAGAAATTATTGCACACTCCTATATAAATGATGAGTCTTACATGGCGGGTTACATAGACTTTTATTATTGTTTTAATTATGTAGATTTAGAGAAAGAATATAAAAGAGATATATCAAAGGATGTTGGTTTAGATACTTCATCTATGGCACAACAAACAACAAAAAACGAAGCTGATAGGATTATGCCTTTGGTTTTGACAAATGATAAGGCACAGTCTTCTAGTTCGAATTACATAGAAAGCTTCAAGACTAAAAATGAATCACTTAAGAGATCTCTTAAAGAAGGTTATCTTACAGTAACTAAGGCATATGATAGAGTTAAAAAACAATTTTTGGTATTTAATGTTGACTCCACTCAAGGTGATCCAGGTAAAGTCAAACTTCTAAGAGGAGCTGAACAAGATAGTAAATTTTTTGACCAAAATATTAAAACCATTTTTACAGGTAAACTAGATGAGGATAACTCACATAGTAATTATAATTATGCTAAAACACAAAATAGAATTAACTTAAATAACCTTAATAATATTCAGTTAGAGGTCTCACTTCCAAATGCCAATTATAACCTGTATAAGTATTTGAAAGTAAAAGTTAATCTAATAAATGATACTACAACACCTCAAGAGGTCTCTATATTAAATAATAGATATAGTGGTGAATATATTATAGCTGATATTGAACTTCACTGGAGTAAGGGTAAAATGAGTCAGAAGTTGAGACTTATTAGAAAAGAACTTAGTAAGGATGTCAATGAAGTCAAAGAAGATCCACCAGTTCAAAAACCGAAAGAGGAAAAGCAAGTAAATGAAAATCCTTTACCACCAGGAACTACTTTCTCGGCTGCAGTAACAGCACCAAATGCTGTCTACACTGTTGGTCAGAAATACTTAGTTCAGACTAAAGATAATAAGTTATATGAATTAACTGTTAAAGAATTACTAAACAACGGAGTTGATGTTGTTGGTACACTTAAAGAAACTCAAAGAAAAAACATATAATTATGGCAGGAGATATTAAAAAATTTGTTACTACTTTTAATGAAGAGTTAGAAAAAGAGATTAAAAAGGCTCAAGAGACAAAAGATGATTATCTTAAAGTATATAATGAGTGTATATCTTTAACTGCGTCAAGAGACGGTTTATGGCCAGAAGATCAAAGTGTAAAAACTATTGGAGATCTTTTCAAGTATGTTTTTCCTGATCCAGAAAAGGATGTGATTAATGAACCACATCCTCTACCGGGAAATCCAAAGTATTCACCCTATACCGCCGACTACATTGATGATATCACAGGAAAATCAAGTAACAATCCGGAGTTAGAAAAAAAGTATAAAAGACTTAAAAATAAAAGTTCTCAAAGACTACTAGAAAGATTTAATACACTGAAAAAACCTGGATATACAAATCCAGATTTATACTCAGCTGGTCAAAATTGGTTTGATATTTTCATGTATGTAACTACAGATAAAAAATTTGGTAAACTATTTGAAGAAAAGTCAAACATATTTACATATGAAAATCAATTAAATGATATAGGAACTGTTTCAACTTCTGTATTTAGTAGAGAGGACATACCACTCGGACCAACTGGTTCCTATTTGACACATAGAGGAATCGCAGCAGATTACTATGAGTTTAGTCAACTTGTTCTTCTCTCAGCTCAAGACGTTAGAAACATCACCGGAGTTGATATAGACTTGGAATCGGACTTTGAAAGTAGTGCTTTTTTTGGATTAAAAACTCAATACAAAAGTGGTTTATATACTGAGTTAGTAAAGGATCCAACATTTAATGTAGAAAGAGGTATTTACTTAGAGACACAGCAAATTGCAACATCTTGGAAAAAACCTTTAGGTGAGTTTATTGGTAACTGGGAGAATATTCTCTTATACAAAGCCTTTCTTGAAGCAGGCGACAATTATAAACCTGTAACACTTCCATATGAAAAACCAAAACCACCAGTTGATCCTTCACTTGAAGCGGGTCTACCTGAACCAGGAGTTTCTAAAGACTCATCTTTTGAGAGTGGGGATATAGTATTTAATGTTGAAAAGACTGATACATTTGTTACTATAAGTGGTACAACAAGTGGTCTTGAATTTATATTAGTACCAAATGATGGAACATCTTACATATTTGATGATGGTGGACAAACAGATGATTTAGAGGAATTAGATCCAGAATATGAAGAAGTTGGATTCTCAGGTGAAGAAGAAGACCCTGTTAAATTAGCCGAAGCTATGGTACTGAAAAATGATTTACAAAGTGACATACCTGCTAATACACCTCCTTCTAATTTCACAGTAGATGAGACTAATATAAACTATAATGATCCTTCTTTCTCTGGTCCTCAGTGGAAATCATTTAATATTGATAATGCTGTTGCTGCAATAAACAAGACTAGTCATAAACCAAGTAAACAATTTACTGAATCACTTAAAACGGTTCTTTACTTTATAAAACAAGATCCAGAAATAAAAGACTTAAGAGAAGCTGCGTATTTACTTGGAACAGCGTACGCTGAATCTGGTTATTCTTTACAAAGATGGGAAGCTGACTATGCTTGTGGTAGCACTGGTGTTAAGTATGGACCTAATGGTCCTTGTAGTTCAGCATTAAACTATTATAAGAGCACTAAAGGTGGTAAGAGAAATTACTATGATTTAGGTACAGATAAATCTGGATTTCCTTATTTTGGAAGAGGTTTGATACAGTTGACTGGTAAGGATAACTATGAAAAATATGGTAAGTTAATTGGAGTTGACTTATTATCAAATGGTGACCTAGCCATGAAACCAGAAAACTCATACAAGGTAACTTCTATTTATATGAGAGGCAGGACCTTCAAACATGTATTAGCAGGTAATCTGACTCAGGCTAGAAAAAGTGTCAATGGTGGTACAAAAGGTCTAAATGAAGTGAACGGTGCATACAATGACTGGTTAAATGTACTGAAACAATCAGTAGCTGCTTAAATTAATATATAGACTACTATGGGAATATTCAGCAGCAACGAAAAGGAAGGATCCAAGATTAGTGGAGCAGTTAATGCGATAACCGCTTTACAGTCTTCTATACAAGGTGTTAGTAGAACAGAAAATGGTTCTCCTATTGGTTTAGTTGGTAGAAATAGACAGAGAGAAGTTCCTGGTTTTACACCAAATGAGCTTTATGATGGTGGAATTATTCCAAAAAAACAGAATAGTAAAGCTGGTTATTCTAATGATAGTTGGTTTGGTGTCTTGTTAAGTAATCACCCTGACTTCTCAGGTGAGTTGGTTCCAGGTGTTCAAAGCTTATCAACATCCGATAGATTTGATGGTTCTAAAAGTTATCCGAATTTCAAAGATGATTTACCCGATCCAAGTAGACAATACTCTACAAGAGATCACTACCTATTGTTCAATGATACATCCACAGATTATTTCAAACACGGTCTTCATGTAATTGATAATTTGACTCCACACAGATCTGAAAAAAATGCAAGAGAAGCTTGGGATGGTTCAGAAGAAGGTACTCCTTTAAGACTATCTCAATTCAAAACTACTCCTTATGAGAATACAGATCCTGTTATTTTTGGATTTGACTTAGTAATTGACGCAATTAGTTCACCTCTATTAAATGGAGCCGTTGAGGATTTTATAGAACAGTTTAATAGAATAAGTGAGGTAGCTGCGAGAAAAATGGTGATTGCAGATTTCAAACAACAGTTCGCAAAAATGTTCAAAACAAAGGGTACTATAAAAGGAGATGCTATACCACCAGATAGAAAGACTATTTCAATTCCTACAAGTAATTACGCAAACACTGATTCACAGGCTAACATTTTTAATCCTGGTAAGAAAGCATATCTTTCATATTATTTGAAAAAAGTAGCAGGACTAGAATTTTTAGTAGAGTCAAATCAACCAGCTAAGAAGAAATACTTAGTTGACTATAGAAATGATGTTATAAAATTAACTTTTTCAGAAGATGTATCTGCAAGTATGGCAACATTAGCTAAATTGTACAAGTTACTATATTGGTCAAAGCCAATGGGTAAAAATATTGTACCTGAAAACTTGTTAAGATTTAACTGTGAGATCATTATTTCTGAAGTTAGAAATCTCAATAGAGTTAGAAGAGCAATTGATACTGGAGATTTAGAAGTTGTTAAAGAAAATGTAAGTAGAACAATATACTCACTTAGAGAGTGTCAGTTTTATTTTGATTTACCGGCACATGATGTTGAAGTTGATTTAGGTGCATTAAAGGAGTTTGATAATTATACAGTAACTATGGATTTTAAGTATGCTACTGATAAATTTGAAAGATGGACTCCAGATATTAATGGCTTTGGTCAGTATGTTGGTTACAATAACGGAGCAATTTGGAAAATAGGAAATCCAGGAGGTAGAGAGTCTTTTGGAACCACAAGTAATAGTGGTACAATCAAAGATGTTTCTGTTCCTAAATTCTATACAGTTGGTACTAATACACTTAAACACAATGGTGTGTTGGCTCCTATAGCTGTAAAGAGCTATCACTTTAGTTCAAATGTTACAGATCCGGTGAAGACAGCTGAAGAAGCTAATAAAGATGTTGCAAGAGAAAGTTCAGGAGCACCAAGTGATAATAGAGGAGATGAACAAGAAGGTCCAAATGAGACTGCAGAAAAGGCTGAAAAGAAAGCCCAAAGAAAAGCCCAAAGAAAAGAAACTTTTGAAAACTTCAAGGAAGCATCTAAAAAGGCTGGTCAAAAACTAGCAAAAAACTTAGAAAAGGCAGTTCTTAATGAAGTTCAAGGTCAAATAACAGTTAGATTCAGATTGTTGAATAACACTCTTGATAAAATTAGAAATTCAGCAGGCCTTGGTAGAATGAGAGAACCTACAAATATTTATAAAGTTCCCTATATGTATGAAGGTATTTCTAATGGCTTAGGTGGTCAGGTTTCATCTAACTTCTTCTTTGATGTTCAAAACTCTCTTAGAGATTTTGCTGGTGAATCAGTTGGTTCTGTTTTAGGTGGAAAAATAGGTGGTATGATACAAGGTAATGACTAAAATTATCTTACCAAAACTAAATCTTTTTATATATAATTTATCATGGCAAAAGTAGAAAGTGGTAAAACTTATATAGGGGTTGTTGAAGATATTCAAGACCCAAAGAAACTTGGTAGAGTAAAAATTAGAGTATTAGATGTCTTTGATAAGACAAAATTAGAAGATATACCTTGGGCAAACCCTTGGAAAGATTTAGCAGGTAATGAATTTAATTTACCAGAGGTTGGTAAAGTAGTTACCGTTGTATTTGAAAATGCTAATGTCAATAGTCCAGAATTCATTTCATCTGACCACTTCAATGTAAACTTAGAAAAAAAATTATCTCAACTTAGTAATGATGATTATGCAACTATGAAGGCATTAATCTTCGATCACAAGACCCAGATATATGTAAATGAAAGCGAAGGTCTTAAATTAGATCATAAATTTAATATGATGAATATTAAAGATAAAAGCATTGATTTAGATCTTAAAGATAACTTTGCAAAGATTAACTTAGGTACAGCAAACTCAACACAGAGATCTATATTAGGAGACAACTTTCTAAATTGGTTTGATGATTTTGTTCAAATATTGATGGGTTCTAAAGGTGGTCCTTTTTTAGGAAATTTAGGAGCCCCTGTGGTTGCAACACCCGCCTTACTTGGTAGTCTCCAACTATATCAACAGTTGAAAGATCCAAAGTTTCTTTCAAAGAATGTCTATATAGTAGATAATGAGAATGTGGCAAAGTTAGATAGAATAGCTGAAGGTCAAAAAGGTGACACTTGGCAATCCACAGTAGAAGAAAACACTTTAACTACTAAAGAACCTGTTACTTATACACCAACACCTGGATCAACAGCCACTACATTTGATCAACCACCGGTTGATGCTGCTACAGCGTCTGCGATTCCACCAGGTTCTACACAGTCAGAAAGTAAACCTCAGAAAATTGAAGAGAATCCAGATATTAAAGTAATTAAAGAATTACTCAACATAAAGAAATATGTCTTATATGAGGATGTAGAAAGACTAAATATAGTTGCAATTAGAAATCAATGTATAAATCCAAGAGATAAATATTCTGACCAATTTAGTGATAAAATTTATTTAATGTGGAAGAAAGAAGATGGTAATTGGGAACTTAAACAATACATGTTCTCAACAGTACCAGGATTAGAATTCACAATTACTGATAACTGGTTATTAGAGAAAAATCTTGCAAAACAAGAACCTTGGATAAATTCTAGTGGTAAAAAAATGATTATGAAGGAATACGCTAGAATTATTGGCACAGTTAATAATGATCCTATATTCAAAAATGGTCTTCCAATACTAGTGCCTTCTCAATATATTGATGTTTACTATATTGATAAGTATAAGGGAGCAAGAGCTATGTTAGTCACACCTGGGGCAAGTCAACTTGTTTGGAGAGATACTAAAGTTGATGATCCCGATTCTTTTATTCCGGACAATTTTGAGAATCCAGAAAAGATTGTACCAAGTCCTTTACTTGATAATAGTATAAAGATACATTTAGGTTATCCAAGTGGTCAAAAGGTTGGTGCTTGGTCTGAAGGTTCTCAAGTTTTCTCAAGTGCAGAAAATCTAAATGAGTTCTTTGATTATTGTGAAAAGCATTCACAAAAATATGGCAATAAGTTTACTTATACATTAGCCACTAAGGCGGATTGGGATGAAGCAACTAAAACAGTCAGTGGTAATAAAACATCTGATCCATTGCAAAATACAGCCACTCAAAGTGACGCAACTGCTGCTACACAATCCGGCACACAATCTCAATCACCAACACAAAGTGCAACAGAACAGGCAATTTCACAAAATAAGTCTGAGATTGTTGATGCTCTGGGTGATGGAAGTCTTATGATTGATGTAGGTGTGCAGGATGTTATCCTGACTGGTAAAATTACAACAGATGATATATCTAGAATAAATGACAAGGCAATCACGTTTAGTATAAAATCTCAATCTATACCAAATCAGTGGGTTATTTTCAACAGTGATTTAAGCTATACAACTCCGGTCGGTAGTAAGACTGATCTTAGTATTACGGAGGTAAAACCAGACTCAGCTTATTTTGACTTGAGGTCTATAATTAATCCTAAAAATTCAATAGGTGACTATAAGGTTGATATAAGATTATACTTCTTTAGAAAAGATGACTTTTCTCAAAGGTACATGAGTAAATCCGTTTCATTTAGTTTATCACAGGGATCTTCATCAACTAGTCCAGAAAATATCGGAACAACTAATACATCTGGATCTACTGGAACCGCCTCTAATTCAGGAGGAAACCAAAGTTCCAATAGTTCTTCTACCGAATACATAATTGGAGTTATTAATCCAAAAACACCGGAAGGTAAAAAGATATCGGGTAATATTAAATTTACAAAAGAAGGCCCTTACATTACCGCAATAGGAACTGTAAATAACTTACCAACAATAACAAATGGTGTAGTAAACTGGCAAGATGGAACAAGAACTTTAGGACCTATTGTAGGTGAGAAAAACTCATCAACCACTGTAACAAAAGACCAGTTAGCTGATTACATGATTAATAGATTAATAAGCACCATTGAAAGTGAATATCAATCCACTATTAACTTAGGTATAATTGATAAAAAAGAATAATTTTCATTTCAGAGAAATAATATATAATTAAAATTTAACTAAAGTTTTATGAACTATCCTCAATATCCAGTAACAATAAATTATGTTCCACAACACATAAGTGGACAACAAAAGGTCAGCATTGCAGGTGTTACACAGTCTATGCCTACTTATACAGATGGTTACTATCAAGCTTATATGCAGTATGCAAATATATCTGCTACTGGCTCAACATATACCGCGGCTTTGAGTAATTTATTGATAGTTGCTACAGCTTCTACAACATTGGATCCAGGAGTTTTACCTTTCAAAACAACTTGGTAATAAAATATTTTGAAATTATTGAAACCCACTCATTGAGTGGGTTTTTATTTGCTAATAATTTAATATATAAATTATGAAATTCATTAAAAACTTTACAGTATTTGAATCAAAGGAAGAACCAACTGAAAAGGTCAAAGTAATGGTTGATTTTTTTGAAAAAGAGTATGGTGTTGATGTTGATGATAAATTCTCTATACATCACTTAAAACTAATAAAAAAAGCATTTAAGATGTTTGACAAAGATTTTATCAAAAATAAAATTGATAAAATAGTTTGTAAAGATTTAGGTGGCGTTCACGGTAGATGGCATGATTCACCGAAGAAAAAGCAAATGACTCTCAATCCATCTATATTTAAGTTTAAAAGAGAGTTTGAAAATGGAACTAATGATATACCATATGATTTGTTTGTTGTTGTTCATGAAATAGGACACTGTATAGACCACTTGGAGAGAGTATCATACTCAAGAGAGTGGAAGGCAATATCTGGGTGGAAGAAACTAGATAGAAGAGCAAATGTTCCTGAAGGTTATGCTAGATATGAAGAAAAAAGAAAGGGTAGAGAATTGGCTGGTCATAAATTATCTAACTGGATTCATAAAGAAGATGCCAACTTTTGTAGAAAGTATACCTCAAGGAATCCAAGAGAGGATTTTGCTGATTCTTTTGCCTTTGGTGCTTTTGGAATCTGGAATAAATTTAAAGGTGATGATGGTGAAAAGAAGAAAGAAATAATTAAAAAGGTTCTAAAGAAAGTAGATTGATTTATCTCTCTAAATCACCAGCTTGAACCGTCTTTTTATTATAAATATAAATATTTATAGATTTTAGACCACTTACCCAGTTTTTAGGATCTTGTGATGGTAGTTCTAATAAGTTTTTAATACCCTTTGTTATAGATTCATCTGTTGATGAATTTATTACATGAAAAGATAATGAATTAGTTTGTAAACTTATTTTGTGGTTAACATCAAACATTTTCAGTTTACCATGAATATCTAATATATCCTCAATTAACTCATCTGTATTTTTATATTTTAATTTCATTAAATTCATATACCAATAACCACCATTCCAACTTGGATAGTCATCAATATCTTCAGTTCTATCCATTAACGGTTGTAAACAGTCCATTAGTTCATTCCATTCTACATCAATATTATAAGCTGAGAAAAAAGAATCCTGTGAACCATCATCAATTACATTTGCGTAATACTCAACATAATCTTCGGTTATAGCATCTATTAACTCATCTAAAGCAGCTTTTGTATTACTTCCGAATACTCCCTCACCAGGAGGAGGCACATTTTCTTTAAGATTATTATTAATGTGTTCTATTAAAGGTTTGAATACTTCATCCCAATCCACTGGATTAACTAATGGATGTTTTGTCCAAAGTTCTTGTTTAGTTTCTAATATGAGCTTAGAGAATTTTTTCATCTCTTTATATATTAATATACAGTTCTCAAAAAAGGAGTGTCAACTCCTTGATATCCTAAGTTAAAAAATTTGGGATTATAGAAAACACCATATATTGACTCAGCGTGATATCTATTAGATTTATCTATTAGTGAAAAGTCTATTAATGAAAAAAATTTGGGATTAAAGAAGAAGAAGTTTCCACTATAAAAACTTTTATATTCACTGATATATTTGTTTTTATGTAACAGGTTGACACCACTCATATCATATCCTTCAAGTATTTTAGAGGTATGTATTTCGAAGTGTTCTATACATCCCACATTTAAACCATCTCTCCATTGATCCTTTACATAGTCGGGACTTGAGACCCCTTTTGTGTGTAGATAAAATCCGATAAAGTCAGAACATTCTTTTGACTTTTCTATAGCCTTTTCTAAAGTGGGAAACTCAAACTCAGATTTTTTGGATTCTAGTATTTCAAATTTTTTGTTGTAAAAATAATCATCCTCATAGACAAAGTGTAAAAAATGATTATAGAAGAATTCTATTCTCTTATTTTTTTCTACATTATCTATGTTATCAGGTGTAGCTAAAGTTACATAAAAATCTGAACATCTATTTAGTAATCCAGAGTTCTTAATTTTTTCTAATTGTTCTCTGACTATGCTATACCAATGATTCTCTAATAATATGTGATAAAAAATTTTGATATCATTTTTCACAGTTTTACTTTCTTTTTATGATGATATCATCAATCATTCCATATTTCTTAGCATCTTGTGAGGTCATCCAATAATCTCTATCACCATCTTTATGAACTCTATCATAAGACTGACCGGTTCTCTCTGATATAATTTCATATAGTTCTTTTTTCAGAGAGTTTATTTCTTTAGCTTCAATTTCCATATCCGAAGCTTGTTGCATCCAACCACCATAACCAAGGGGCTGATGAATCATTGTTCTACTTCTTTTCAGTGCCTTTCTTTTACCTTTAGTTCCGGAACATAATATGACAGCCCCCATAGAAGCAGCTAACCCTGTATTTATTGTACAAATATCCGGCTTTACAAAATCCATAACATCTAATAGACCAAGACCTGAATATACTGAGCCACCTGGACTATCTATGTAAATTTTTATGTCTTCATTACTTTCACTTTCTAAATAAAGAAGTTGAGCCTTTATTATGTTACAAACATCAGCATCTATCTCTGTTGAAAGGAAAATAATTCTCTCATCAATAAGCTTTGAAAAAACATCTACTGGTAAACCATTCTGTTCAAGTATATGTGAAGTAAAATTTTTCTTTTGCATTTTTCTAAAGTAGTCATCTAAAGTGTTACCACTTACTCTTTCTATTGCGTATTTTCTGAAATTCATTAAATTGTTATGATTTTAATGTTTTTACTATTATTTTATAGAAAAGTTTAACAAATCAAAATTCAAAAGTGATGTTTAGAAATTAATATATAACTAAAAATAATACGCAATATATGAAAACTACAATAGAAG
>JACCDU010391803.1_pt1 | contig 40545 bp, 62 predicted proteins | sample 7446081 | NCBI WGS metagenome assembly JACCDU01 (sample SAMN15323447, study PRJNA562643) | freshwater metagenome | isolation source: river surface water | place: USA:Blue River Watershed | collected 2017-08-17
CCGGCAACGCCGCGACGGTGACGGTCGGAGCGGCAGGGGCTAGCGTGGTCGCCACCGTGGCGATCCGGGGCAAGACGTACCTGATGAACTGATGGAACCCTCATCGCTGGCGTCAATCATTGGAGATGCGCTGTGGGCGGCGGTGGCGATCTATACGGTCAACACAGCCGCGTCACTGGTCAAATCATCTCCGCCACGGGCGGCCCCAGAGAAAGAGGAGCCTACGGATATCCCCGAAGATTTGATCGCATTGGCAAATCAAGAGCGAGAGACGTGGGCGCAGGAAGAAACGCTGCGAGCAATGCGCGAGCGATACGAAGTGCTTGGTGACTGGAATTTGGTGCGATCAGCCTTTGGCGTTGGGCAACGGAGATAACCAGTGACAATACCGCCGCTCGACGAGTTTGGTGCGATGGAAGACCCCGCCTTTAGCGGTGCGGTCATGGAAGATGAGATAGCCCGAATCATGGAAGGGCTGTCGAACAATCCGCTTTCGCCCAATGAACAGGTAGCACCGAACCCACCGGCTACCGATTTTGGGATGACCGTTGACGAGACGCAGCAAGCGTTAGCGCGGGCACTCTATGGCAGCGATTGCCCGTTAACCGACGAACGACTGGTCGAAGATCGGGCGGCGTGGGCGTCATGGACGCGCAGCTTGTGGGAATCGCGTCGAGAGGCGGTGCAGATGCATCTGCATCTTGTCGAACGCAACCGACTGTTCCGGGCGGGGCAACAGTGGATTTCCTCGCAGGGACTTGGCCCGTGGCGTGAACCGTCGCGCCCGCGTGATTCGGCGCGAGTGGTCTACAACATGGTTGACAAGGCACTAGACCAGCGCCTCCAGATCATTATGGACCAGCGTCCCGGCTTTAGTGTAACGCCCGCGACGAACGATCCTGATGACAAGCGCAAAGCCCAAGCGCAGCAGATGGCTCTGGAGTATTTGTACGATCAGCTTGGCATGGAGCGGTTTGCCCGTGAGGCGGCGTTTTGGGCGCAGACAGACGGGTTGTCCTTCTGGCATCTGTTTTGGGACGCCGACCGTGGCCCGTGGGACGAGCGGTTGGGTGAAGTGCCGGGGCAGAAAAAGCCGCTGGGCGACATCGGCTGTCAGACCCTTCGCGTGGAGCAAGTGCGCGTTTCCTCTAATGCCACGGCTACGCAGTCGCCAAACTGGGTCGTTGTGCGTGAGGTTATTTCACGGCAGGAAGCCGTCTACCGCTATGGTGTCGCTGGGCTTGATGCGGCCAATACGACGCTCTCAAACGGCAATGCTCCGACCTATGCTGGATCGGAAGGCATTGGCGCGTGGGTGCTCACGCAGACGACGATTGGGGAAGGGCAGCGCCTTCGCGACGAAGACGTGACGGAACGGTTTACCGTGTACCTTGCCCCCCACCCCGATGTTCTGCCAGAAGGGTTGCAGTTGATCGTCGTGGGGAATGAAGTGGTGTTTGGCCCCAAGCCGTTGCTGTGGAACGTGATCCCCGTAGTGCCGGTGCGCGATGGATCAAGTGATCCGTCGTATTATCCGCGCCCCATTATGGAGCAGTGGATCGACCACCAGATGCGCGTCAACGCGCTGTTGTCGAAGTGGGTCGAGAATATCCGCGTCAACGCAGGGGGGCGGTTCTTAACGCGGCCCAACGCGATTGCCACCGAGACGTTCATGGGCGGCGTTACGTCGATGATCGAAGTGCGTGGCGCGGGGAATATGTCCGAGTCCATCCAGCCCGTGAGTGGCTTCAGCGTCGGGAACGACGTGAAGGAAGCCTTGGCGCTGGAGCAACGGGCTTTTGAGAACGCTTCGGGCTGGAATCAGGTAAGCCGTGGACAGGCTACTGGCGAGTCTGGTCGTGCCATTATTGCGACCCGCGAGCAGCTAGAGCGCGTGTTTTCCCCTGTCGTTTCAGCGATTGCCCAAGCCTATACGGATTTTGCCAAGGTTGCCTTGGCTGGTATGGCATGGGGATACGATATTCCTCGGTCGCTAGGAGCGGTGGGCAAGGGCCGTCCTGATCTTGCTCGGGCGATATCCTCTAGTGACTTTGACGGACAATCCGATGTCAAGGTGGAAAAGGCGTCGATGATGCCGATGCCCTTGGCGTTCCGTATGTATATGCTGGATAACTGGCTCCAGACGGGCGTCATCGACATCAAGGAATACCGTCGTCGTCAGATGTTCGCGCTGGCTTCAAACATTTCCTCGCCAGACGACGATCAGGAAGCCCGTGCCAAGCGCGTGGCTGATGCGATTCGAACGGGTGAGCCAGTGCCAGAACTGCGCTGGCAGGATAACGAAGCCATTCATCAGGACGTGCTGGAGCGCGAAATCTTGCTTCAGGACGACCTTGCTCCGCAGATTATTGCGATAGCCCAAGAACGGTGGACCGCCTTGGCTAATCAGGCAATGCAAAAGCAGGGAGGCATGGTGCCCCCACCTGCGCCGGGAGCTGGACCCGAAGGCGGACCTCCCGCCGCCAGCGTACCATCTATGCCACCGGGACAGTTGCCCCTCGCCGCTAGTAATCCTCCCATCGGCGTCGCTCCGCTCATGCAACAGCAGTTGGCGGGCATCTCTGATGAGGAAATTGCTGCACGGCAAGCGGACATCTTATCTCGCCAGCAATAGGGATTTTTGTGACCGCTCCAGTTCTTGATATTACCGACGCCATTGCAGAAGCCACAGCGGCAGCCTTGCCGTCTCCAGCCGATGTCGTCGAACAGCCAACAGCGGAGATCGTACCAGCACCACCTGAAGCACCCGATGAAGAAGCGGCCCCTGATGCGGACGAGGCCGCGCAAGCGCCAGCCGAAGACGCCGCGACAGACGAGTCCACGGCAGACGTAGAATTGCCAGACGGCTATGTCGCCGTCCCGACGATTGGCGAAGGGCTGGCGACCGAGTTCACCTTGTATGACGAGGCGGGGGAGGTCGAAGTCCCGGCGTTGATGGTCGAGTACAAGGCGAATGGGAAGGTTCGCAAGGATCGGTTGGATCAGGTGGTCAAGCTCGCGCAGTGGGGTGTGTATAACGAGGAGCGAGACAAAAAGGCGCAGGTCATTGAGCAAGAGTACCAACAGACGCTCGCTACGATTCAGCAGATGGAGCAGTTGGTACAGGAGCGGGAAGCGCAGATGGAGCGTTTCCTTCAGGACGACGAGTTCCTAGAGGCCGTCCGAGAGGCGTACCTCACCGAGAACTCGCCGGAAAAACGAGCGGAACGCGCAGAACAGCAGGTAGAAAACTTGCGCGTACAGTATCAAATGCAGGAGATTACGGAGTCGGGAGAACGATTTTATACCGGCGAGATTGTGCCAGCCGTTCAGACGATCACGAACGCACTGCCCCACGTCTCAGTGGAAGAAATCGAAACCCGTCTTCAGATGGTGATGCAAGCGCACGCGGAACTCGCGCCCAATGGGCAGCCCTATGTTCCGCCGTCACGCTATGACGCCATTCGACGATACATTGTCGATGACTTGGCCGTCTGGGCACAGACGATCAACGCACGACGCGCCCAGCCCGTGAATGACGAGAAGGCTGCCGTCAAAGCGGAACTGGACCGAGCGAGGATCGAAGCGCAGAAGGCGAAGAACTTGGTGGGCAAGGCGACCAAGCCAGTGGGCCAAGCGGGGAAGGCGACCGATGGGCCAAAGGCGACGAAAGCCCCATCCACTGTCGATGACGCGGTAGACAGTGCGCTGAAAACCGCGCTTGCCTCATTCTCTCTGTAACAAGGAACTCCAACGATGCCGAATCCGACAGTCATTACCGATGCGGAACTCACTGGTCTGCTGAAGAACGTCTACAGCCAGTTCCGCGAGAAGGTCCAGAATCTCGTCACCCCCCTCCTTGCCCAGCTTGACAAGGGCCGTGCGGGTGGCCCGCGCAATATGCGCTGGGGTGGCAACAACGTGTTCTTTGACGTGGTAGTCGGTCGTCCGGCTGGCGCGACGTTCTCGCAGGGTGGCTACTTCCCGCCCGATACGACCGCCACGGAAGTGCAGGGCCGCAGCAATGTCGTCCGTGCTTACACGACCCGTCAGGTAGACGGCCTTGCGTTTGTGGGCACCCAGAGCAAGGAAGCGGCCTTCACGACCATCGCGAAGAAGACGATGGAAGAAATTAAGGACGCCTCCACTCTGCTCATGCAGCAGGCGCTCCATAACAAGCCGGACGGTGTCGTGGCGCTGGTGCAGACCGCGCCGGGCACTCCGACCAACTACACGACGGTCGTGGTGTCCTCGCCTTACGGGTTGGCTGGCGCTGGTCAGGGTGCGCTTCTTCTCTCCGTGGGCGACTATATCGCCGTGCTGGATACGACTGGATCGGACGCGGTCCTTGGTCGTGCTCAGATCACGGGCATCAGCAATAGCGGCGACAACGCGACGCTGACGCTGTCCCCGGCCATCGTCAACGCGACGAGCACGGCGGTGGGCGATAAGATCGTCAAGGCGACGACGAGCGACACTTCGTTCAACAACGCCATGAACGGTCTTATCAACATCACCAACCGCAGCGGCAACTACGCGGACATCCACAACATCTCGGCTTCGACCTATTCGATCTGGGATGCCACGCGCATGGTAGCGGGCACGGATACGCCGGACGCGACCCAGCCGTCCGAGTCGGACATCTGGGACCTGATCCAGCGCATCGCGGGTCGCAGCGGCAAGGACGCCATGACCCGTCCGAAGGACTTCCTGATGCTGACCACGCCGGGTCTGGCGAAGAAGCTGATGGAGTCGATGGTCGGTCAGCGTCGGTTCACGGCGGGCGAGTTCTCAACCACGATCAAGGGTGGCTACAAGGCCGTGGAAGTCTGCGGCATCCCGTGCGTGACGGACTACTACGTCCCGGCTGGCACGATCTACCTCCTCCACATCCCCTCGCTCGCGTGGGTGGATGCGAAGGATTGGGGCTTCGTGGAGTTTGAGGGTGCTGGTCCGTGGCGTTGGCTCTCGGGCCGCGATGCGTTCGAAACGACCTACGGCTGGTACGGCAACCTCGCCTGCCTCGCTCGTAACGCGCATGGCAGCATCACGGGCTACATCGACACGCAGCGTTACAGCCACATCTAAGTCTCATGACGGGGGTGGTGGCATAGGGTCGCCACCCCCATCAGAGCCAAACGGAGACTTTTGATGCCGACATATTTTGCTCCAAAGCCGGGACGCTTTGGGATTCAGCCAGTCGCTTTCCCGAGCGGGCGTCTGAATACGGGGACGCTGCCCACGGCGGGAACGCAGGACCACAATATCGGGTCGTATCCCGGACGATCCTATGTGAACCGCGCCATTCTGTGCGCGGAGGCATACCCCAACGTGGGGACGAGCTGCACGTTGCAGTTGTTCAAGATGACAGGTGCCACGGCGTTGGCGCTGACCAATGCGGTCAACATCAACAACCAGACCGCTAACGTCCCCATTGTGATGACGGTGGATGCGACCCTTACGGAAGCGCAGCGCACCATTACTACGGGTGATTCGATCCGTGCGCGTATCACGACGGGCGGTGCGCCAACAACGAGTGGCGACGACGTGAACGTGGTGGTTGAACTGTTGGTGGTGGAGTGAGCGGGGTTGTCCTGCTCAATGCGTTAGGTCGTCCTGAGCCGTCGCCGGAAGTCTCGCGGCGGCTCACGGCGATCCACGCGGGACTCTCGCTGCGTTGGATTCCCGGTGCTGGGGAAAACTGGGCCGTATGTATGGCATGGCAGCCGGAGGACGGGCGCTGGCAATACGTCCAAAACGGGTCGTATGACGCGCATTTGACGTATGACATTATCGGCTACCTGCCTATGAATTGTGGGCCAGACGAAGCCGCGCCGTATCTGGAACGGTCGTTCCGCACGTTCCCCCGCGAAGACATCCAGCGGATGTCTGATGCGATGGCCAACTGGAACACCGGCAATATTCAAGAGGCGCTGGATGCGGCCATTGGCGAAGTGCTGGATAGTCCCGATCCGTCGCTTGGCATGGATGCGCCCCGCAAGCGTGGGCGTCCTCGCAAGGTTAGCTAACGTGCGTCTTTCGTCTTCAGCGTAGGAGCGGGTATGCCCAGCGTCAGTGTCGCCACTTTGATTGAACAGACCCGCGAGTACATGGACGCTGTGGGGTCTACGCGCTGGTCAGACCTTTCCATCAAGTCGCTGTTGGCGCAGGCGTATGACGAGGAGTGGTCAAACATCCTCAACGCCGCGCCGTACTACACGTTTCAGCAGTTGACGCTGACCACGGACGTGAACGGGCAGATTCCGTTCAGCAGTCTGAACACGGGGAGCGGCGACGCCGAAAAGAAGTTCTACCGGATTCTGTCTGTTTCGGACGGCAATGTGCTGTACGATCAGACAGACTTCCAGTATGTCCCGTTGGCCACCACCACCAACTATCTCCCGACGTATCCGCGCCTCTATTACTTGGTGGGGGAGTCGGTGCAGATTCTTCCGGTGGGCAGCGGCACGTCGATCTACATTGCCGTCAACTGGAAGCCCACGGCGCTGAACGATCTGTCGTCTGACAGCGTGGCGATCAACTTCCCAGAAAACAGCCAAGGGATTCTTGTCGCCAGCGCGGCAGCCAAGCTCCTGCTCAAGGGTGGCGCAGAAGTCGGCGCGGCGAACAACTTCCGCGCCCTAGCGAACGAAGAGCGGCAGTCGATGTTGGACGATCTGCGTCGTCGCACGATCAACCCGACGCGCATGGCGTACCCGGATCAGAAGTATGATTGGAGCGGCGGCTGATGGCGCAGGCGGGGGAACGCATCCTCGACGCGCAGCCGAAGTTTGACGGCGGCTTAAACAGCGTCTCTGACGATACGGCGCTCCAACCGAATCAGGTCCGCACGGCGATTAACGCCCGATTGACGGATTACGGTGCGATCAGCAAGCGTGGGGGAACACGCCGCACCGCTGCCGTGCTGGCGGCTGCGCCGATCACGGGGGGCTACACATGGACGAAGGATGACGGCACTAACCCCGTGCTGGCCATCTGCGACGGGAAGTTGTTCACGTCGGCCTATAACGCGACGACATGGACGTGGACGCAGCAGACAGGGACCCTGTCGTCTACCACGAACTCCCAGTTCGCCACGTTCCGGGATGGCAGCGCCGATGTCGTGTACATCGCAGACGGCGGGCAGCTAAACAGGTGGGATGGGTCAACGCTCTCGACCAATCTGACTGGCACCCCCTCCTGCTCGTCGATTGCCGTGTATAACCAGCGGCTCTGGTCCTGCGGCGATCCGTCGTTCCCAGACAGCATCTTCTACTCGGACTTCAGCGACGGCGATACGCTGGGCGTTGGCGGGTCGGGTGGTGGCCAGATCATCGTTCGCACGTTTGGCAACGAAACGATTGTGGGGGTCGCCGCGATCAATACGTCCCTGCTGATTTTCCACAAGCGCGGCATCTCGCGACTGACAGGATACGGACAGGACGACATCACGGTACAGCCACAAGCGGTCACGTCAGACGTTGGGGCCATCGCGAAGAACAGCATCGTGGCCAGCAACAACATCGCGTACTTCATCTCGGAGCGCGGCTTGTACCGCTGCAACGAGGCGGAAGTCGCGGCGGTCGGAACGCCAGAACAGCCGGACCCGATCCTGCCCGTGCTTCGCAAGTTGACCTCGGCAGACTTTGACGGGATTACCTGTCTTATCAATCGGGCTACCAAAGAACTGTGGATCACGATCCCGAAGTTCGGTTGCTACCAGTACCATACGGTCCTCGGGGCGTGGTCGGGTCCGTGGGAAGATGCCTACACGCTGCCAGACACGACGTATCTGTTTGAGGCGATCAACAGCAACGGGCTGCCGATTGCGATGCGCGGCGATGCGTCGGGCTATGTTAGCGTCTGTGATGCGCCCGGTGTCTACATGGACAACGTCGCCAGCACGGGCACGGGCGGCTCTCGGTTCACGATGTCCGTCCAGTTGCACCGCCTGTATTGCGGCGACGATGCGCTGGCCAAGTCGATGCGCTGGGGCTACCTCACGGCGCAGCTCAATGGCTCTGACCAGTGCCGAATACAGTGGGTCGGCACCGAAGCGTTTGGCTCATACAGTCTGCCCGTCTCCTACAGTTCGATCTGGGGCGACCCCTTAACGACATGGGGGACAGGGGTGTGGGGCGGGACAGGCAGTGCCAACTATCGCATCCCAATGGGCGGCACCGGCTATTATTTCGATGTAACCCTGATTGACTCAGGGGTTGGCCAGCCGGTGTTCTCCCGGTTTCAACTAGAAGCATTTGCTCTTGGACGGAGATAGCGATGGCACAAACGGTTGCCCAGCATAGCGTAGCGACGTTCACGTCGCCGGTAAACGGCACGTCCCCGATTGACGCCAACACGGTGCGCGGGAACGACAACACTCTGCGCGTGGGCTACAATGACCACGATGCAGACCCCGGCATTCACCTTCAGTCGTCAGCCGCCACCTCTCGTCCGGTAGCTGGGGAACAGGGGCGCAAGTGGCTGACGACGGACACGGGGGCGCTGCGGCTCTACTTCGACACTGGCACGGCATGGGCAGAGGTCAGCTACCTGCCACTGGCGGGAGGCACGGTCACAGGCGCGGTGACGTTCTCTGGCGGGATCACTGGGGCGCTCACGGGGAATGCCTCGACCGCGACGGCGCTTCAGACGGCCCGGACGATCAACGGCGTGTCGTTCGATGGCACGGCCAACATCACCGTGACGGCAAGCGCCAGCACCCTGACCGGCTCGACGCTGGCCAGTGGCGTGACGGCGTCCAGTCTGACGAGTGTCGGCACCCTCACATCTGGCGCGATTGGCACGGGCTTTACGGCAATCCCCAACACGGCGCTGGCGAATAGCAGCGTCACGGTCAACGGGACGAGCATCGCACTGGGAGCCAGTGGGACGGTAACTGCCGCAGCGGGAACGCTGACGGGCACGACACTGGCGTCCAACGTCACGGCCTCTTCGCTGACCAGTGTTGGCACCCTCTCGACGTTAGCGGTCAGTGGCACGACGACGCTAAACAGCGTGGCGTACACATGGCCTTCGACGGCGGGCACGAATGGACAGGTGCTGGCCACGAATGGGTCTGGTGGGCTGTCGTGGGTCTCTGGTGGCGGTGGTGGGGGAACGACGACCAACGCCCTGACCGCAGGGGCATTCCTGACCGGCGGATCGTTTGACGGCTCTGTGGCGCGGACGTTTGCCGTGGATGCAACGGACGCCTCAACGGCCAGCAAGGTCGTAGCGCGAGACAGCAACGGGGCCGCGTCGTTCGATGCGATCAAAGTCGATGGCGCAACGAGTGGCACCGTCACCGTGCAGGCCGCTGCTACGGCGGGCACATGGACGATGACGCTGCCGACTGGGGCTGGCACAAACGGGCAGGCGTTGACGACCAATGGGTCTGGCGTCACGTCGTGGTCCGCCGTGGCTCCGGCGTTTACGGATACGACGATCAACCCCACGGTGTCTGCGCCGTACACCGTCGTCAGTTCAGATATGAACAAGCGATTGGTGATCGGGAGCAGCAGCCAGAACCCGATCCTCAATCTGACTTCGTCAGGACTGTCGGGCGTTGCGGTTGGGTCGAGGTTTCAGGTCGCCGCCTTTGGATCGTCTACGGCGATCAATGCGACCTATACCGAAGGGATCAACACCGTTGTCGATCAGGGGTTGAGCGCCAGCGGCGTCACACGGGCGATTGCCGTCGATAGCAACAACAGCGCGGTGATGGGGGGGACGTTCACTACCATCGGGGGAGTGACCCGCAATAACTGTTTCCGCCTGTCGCTCAACACCGAGGCGCTGAGTGGGTTCAACCCGAACGCCAATGGCAATGTGGAGGCTATCGCTATTGACGCAGAAGGCAACGTCCTTCTTGGCGGGGCCTTCACGACACTCAACAGTGTGGCATATGATCGGCTGGCGAGGCTGTCTCCAGATGGCACCGTCGATCAGATTTTTGACACGAACTCAAATGCTGATAACACGGTCTTTTGTCTGGCGCTCCAGCCGGACGGGCGGATCCTTGCGGGCGGTGCCTTTACGGTGATTGGTGGACTTGCGCGAAATCGGATGGCGCGGCTGAACGCTGATGGGACGGCGGACAGTGGATTCAATCCCAATGCAGGCAGCACGGTGCGGACTGTCGCGCTTCAGCCTGACGGGAAAATCTTGATTGGCGGTGACTTTACGACCGTTGGCGGCACCACGCGCAACCGCATTGCGCGGCTCAACGCCGATGGGACGTTGGATACCGGGTTTGATCCTAACGCCAATGGGATCGTCAGAACGATTGCGCTCCAGCCGGACGGGAAAGTGCTGATCGGTGGCGACTTTACGACCGTTGGAGGGACGACACGAAATCGCATCGCCCGACTCAACGCGGACGGGACCTTGGATACCGGGATCAATCCCAATGCCGGGTCTGTTGTCCGATCCATCGTGGTGCAGACGGATGGCAGTATTGTGTTTGGTGGCGACTTTACGACCGTTGGCGGATCAAGTCGAACGCAACTGGCGCGTGTATCGTCGGCTGGCGTAGTAGATACGGCCTTCCCGCAGGCAAGCGGTGGCACTGGGGTGTTTGTCATTCACCGCACCGCCTCCAACCAGTTGGTGATTGGCGGGGATTTCACCACCATCGGCGGCGTTTCTCGCACGGGGCTTGCGCTGTATGGCACCTACGGGACGGCATCCAGCGTGGATGTGGCGTATGTGCCCACGGCGCGGACTATCCCGCAACTCTCGCGCTATAGCATCGTGACGGTCGAAAAGATCGCCTCCGGGGAATGGACCGTGACGGGAGGAAACTAATCATGACACTGTCGGACTTTTTATCCGCGAACACGCCGCTGACGGCAGTCGACCTGTTGCCTGACAATCGCCTCATCAATGTGGTGATCGGCAACGGCGCGTTGTATGGCGTACAGGTCGATAACATTCAGCTTGACGTGACCGTCACTCGGGCCACCGCTACGCTCTCTGGCACGACGATCACGGCTGGGGCGCTGACGTTTACCACGACGCAGTACGAGATGCTGGACTGATGCCGCTCGTCGGGATGCACCCCGTCAAGCCGTTCATTGTCCCCGTCAATCGAAGCAATGGGCTGATTGACGCCAATGAAGTGCGTGGCAACGACAACGCGATACGAACGGCGTTTAACGCGCATGACACGGACGCCAGCATCCATATGCAGTCGGGGACACTGGCAGCCCGACCGGCGACCAGTGTGGAAGGGGCGACCTACTTCTGCACCGACACGCAGGACACCTACAGCTACACGGGTGGCGCGTGGGTGCAGTCGTCGTGGGCGCACTGGTATGGCGCGTTCTCGGACTACACCGACCAGTCGCACACCGCAGCCAACACCGCCAAGGTCATCACGTTCAACACGACCGATGTCGTGCGTGGCGTGAGTCTGGTCAGTAGCTCGCAGCTTCGTGCCCAGTACGCGGGGGTCTACAACTTCATGTGGAGCGGGCAGTTCACGAACACCGACTCCCAGATTCATGACGTGGATGTCTGGATTCGCATTAACGGATCGGATGTCACGGGGTCCACGGGACGCATCTCCGTCCCCAATCGGCACGGGTCTATCGACGGCCATGTGCTGCCCGCGTGGAACTACTTCCTGACGTTAAACGCCACCGACTACGTCCAGTTGTACTGGGCTGTCACCAACACGGCGGTGACGCTCCAGACGGCTCCATCCAGCGCGTGGGCACCGTCCACCGCGTCCGTCATCGCCACCCTGAACCGAATTTAGCCATGCCGATCAAGTCGAAGGCTCAACAGAAGGCCATGTATGCCGCCGCCTCTGGCAAGGGGTCGTCGGGCATCCCCAAGAAGGTCGCCAAGGAATTCATTGCGTCTACGCCGAAAGGGGCGTATGCCAAGATGCCGGAGCAGACACGGAAGGCGGCGATGAAGCGGAAGGGGGGCAAGTGACCCATCCTCTGGTACGGGAAACCCGCCCTGCGGACGAGGCGCTGGTCTCAATTTCTCAGCGATTTGCCGTTAGGTTTCAACAGGAAATGGAGCGCATCGCGCAGGTTGCGCTGGATGCGGCCCCAGATCTTCGCCCGGAGCAGGGATGGCGGTACGATGTCTTTGCCCACGCCTATGTGCAGTTGGCGTTCCCCGGCGAGGATTCGCCGTCCACTGAACCGGCCCATGAGGCCACGGAGTAACGATGGCACGGAAGCGTGGTGGGTTGGCGGGCATCTGGGATCGCAACAAGGGCGTGATTAAGACGCTCGCCCCAGCAGCCCTGTCGTTCGTTCCCGGTCTTGGCATCCCATTGGCGGCGGCGGCTGGTGCAGCAATGGGAGGGTTCGACCGCCCCGGCAAGGGTGGCATCGGGTTTGATATTGGCGGGGGCGTTGCTGGGGGGCTTAAGGGAGCGGCCATTGGCGCTGGCGCTCAGGGGGTTCGCGGACTCTTGACGGGTGGCGGACCAATGGGTGGAGCCTTGCCGTCCCCCAAGATGAACGTCGGCGTAACCAAGGGCGTCGGTGGGCTGTCTCAGTCGGTGTCGGCTCCCGCCGCTGGGGGGTCAAGCGGGGCAGGGATGCTGAAGTCTTTGGGCACGTTTGCTCGCGAAAACAAAGACCTCATTGGCGCGGGCGTGAAGGGCATCCAGATGGCCATGCCTGATCCGGGCAGCGAAGCGGCCATGATGAACGCCGAGACGACGCGGATGCGCTTTGACACGGAGAAGAGTGAGATGGAGCGGCAGCGTGAGCGGGAAGCGCGGATCGCGGAACTGCTGATGCCATATCTGTCGCAGCAGGGCTACTTTAGCAGCAGCCGATAAGGAGACGATGATGGCCACCTACAACACGGCATTCGGAAGCCTTCCCGGCTATAAAGAGATGCTCGGTGCCACCAATACGACGGGCGGTGGCCAGCAGCAGGTCTACGGCGCAGAATCCCCGAAGAAGACGCCCAAGGCGCAGGTGCAGCCAGCGGCAGCGCAAACCCAAACGTTCGCGCAGTTGCAGCAACAGGGACGGGCGCGTCCTGCTCAGACTGGGATGGCTCCTGCCGCACAGTTGCCGGGACAGGCGACCGCCGCTCCACCGCCACCGGCACAGCAGCAGGGGACGTTCAACGTCTCCCCGTTCATGTCGCCCCGTGGTGGGTCGCTGATGGACCAGTTGCAGCAGCAGTTGTTGACGTTGCAGCAGGGCGCGTCTGCCGCCGAGCAGCAAGCGTTTGAGGCGCAGCAGCAGGCGAAGATGGGGGAGCTGGAACAGGAGTTTGGGGCGCAGCGGTCCAAGCTGCGGGACGAACTGACGGCGCGTGGGCTGGCAGACTCCAGCTTTGCGTCGGGGCGCTATGGCGATCTGGCGGGGCAGCAGGCGCGAGCGATGGCGTCCTTGCAGGCGGAACTGCTCCAGCAGCAGGCGGTTATGGCAGCGGATCGCCAGAAGACGCTTATCACAGGATTGCAGGGCGCGGCGAATACGCAGGCCGAGATCGACTATCGGGCGTCGCAGTTGCAGCAGGAGGAGCGCCTCAAGGGGCGGGAACTCACGTTGCAGGAAGCGCGGGATATGGCTACGCGGGAATACCAGACGGGCCAGTTGCAGACGAGCCGCGAGGAAATCGCCAGCCGGGAGCGCATCTCGCAGGCGGAACTGTCGTCCGCCGAGAGCCGACAGTTGGCGCAGTTTGGCTTCGACGAGCGGATGGAATCGACGCGCCAAGCATTGCAGGAGCGGTTGCAGGCGAACCAAATCTCGGCGCAGGAACGTCAGCAGTTGAACGAACTCAATGCGCGGAAGGACTTGGCGCAGATGGAGATTGACGCCCAGAACACGCGGCAGTTGAACCAGTTTGGGTTTGACGAGCGCATGGAAGGCCAGCGGCAGGAGTTGCAGGTCAAGCTCCAGAACAACCAGATCACGGCGGACGAACGGCGACAACTGGCCGATCTGGACTCGCGCAAGGACATCGCGCAGATGCAGATCGACGCAGAGAAGGCGCGTCAGGAGTCAGGATTTGACTTTACCGCCGGAGAGTCGCAGAAGGAGCGGCAGTTCCGCGAGAAGGAATCTGCAACAGGTCGCGAGTTCACCGCCGCACAAGAACAGAAGCGGATGGACTTGGAAGTCAAGTTGCAGGAAGGCCGGATCACCGCCGACGAAGCACGGCAGCTTCGGGAGTTGGATGCCCGGAAGGAAGAAGCGGAAGCCGACCGAACCTTCCGTCGAGAAGAGGCCGCCACGGGTCGGGAGTTCACCGCCGCGCAGGATCAGAAGCGGATGGACTTGGAGGTCAAGCTACAAGAGGGACGCATCACCGCCGACGAGCGCCGTCAGTTGTCAGAACTCAACTTCCGGCGAGACGAATCGGAGAAGCAGCGGACCTTTGAGGCAGGGCAGTCGCAGGCGTCGCGGGAGTTCCAGAAGGCAGAGAACGAACTGGAGCGCAAGCTGCGCGAGACGCTGGGCACCCAGTCGTACAATCTGGATCGTGACCGCTTCCTCACGGACCTCATCAAGTCGGTGGGTGGCAATCTGAATTCTGAGCAGATGGCCGAACTCATGAAGCGGTATGGTGTGAACCCGCCTGCGGGAACGTCTCCACCGGGTACCACCCCGCGCAATCCCACCGGGACGACGGGCGGACCCACGGGTGGCGGTCCCACGGGCGGTGACACGTCTGGCGGCGATCCGAGAACATGGCAAGCTGGGGCTATCGGTGAGCGACGCACCTCGCCGGATGGAACGGTCTATACCTACACGCAGGCGGGGTGGCAGCCCGTCGGCACCCGTGAGAGGGTCTAACGTATGGCACGATTCAACGCACTCCGGGCGGCTCTTGGCGCGGTCACGGGGATTACTGAAGGGCTGCAACAGCGGGAGTTGTTGGCCGAGAAGCGGAGGCGCGACGAAGAAGCCGCCGCGATCCAGCAGGCGCAGTTGTACGCCAGCTTGGGGATGCGTCCGCAACTCTACCGTCCCGCGTCTGAAGAGCAGGTCGGCGTGGCCCCCGCTTCGTCTACAGATCGGACGGCACTCACGTCCGCACTCCAGCGTGGCATGGGCGTCGAACCGCAAGCCCGTGATGGCGCGACGACCTCCTTCCAGCGCAGTGTGCAACGCGGGATGGGTGTCGAACCGTCCGCGCCGAGTGCGGCCCTGAGCGCCTTTCAGAAGGCCACCAGCGGCGACCTGTCGTCCTCCTATACCAAGCGCACCGCCGAGACGCCGGGGATGCGGCAGAAGCTCCCCGGTGGCATGGAGGTGGCGTGGCAGGGGCGAGAGACGGACGAAGAGAGGGCAGAAAAGGAACGAGCGGAGCGCAATGCTAAGCTACAAGAGGCGCTGGCCTCGTTGCCGGAAAGCGAACGGGAGCGTCTTGAGCCGATTGTCCGCGCCTCGTTCGCTGGCGTTCCAGCCAATGTCTCGCAAGTAGTGTTTGCACCGCGTGAGACGAAGCAGGCGTTACAGCCGTGGGCAAAGGAAGGGTTTGCCACGGAGAAGGAGTACTTGGAATACAAGAAGCGCGAACGTCAGGCGACGGCGCTCCCGAAGGACGGGACCGAGGGTGGCCCGAAGTTTGGCGAAGTTGCGTCCTTGCGAAAGGAGTTCAACACGGAGTCTCGTCCGTACAAGACAGTTAACGATGCGCTGAAAATCATTGAGTCGCTTGGGACGAAGGCGAACCCAACGCCGCAAGACATTCAGGCGCTGACCTATGCGTTCGTAAAGGTGCAAGACCCAACATCCGTTGTGCGTGAGACAGAATACGCCAATGCGGAACGTGCTATTGCCCTCGCGGATAAGGTCGGCAGCCTTGGTACCCGCATTGTGCAGGGGCAGCGACTGTCTCCCACGCAGCGCAAGGACATGGTCAATACGGCGCGAGCGCTCCGAGCAGAAGCGATGGCAAGATACGGAGCACTGGCGAATTCCTACGAAGAGCTGGCAGGATCGTTTGGGATGAACCCCAAGACGATTGTGCCGAATCGACTTGACCGTGACGTTAATCCTGCGAAGGACAGCAAAGAACGACTCCCCGGCGAAACAGCCACGCAGTTCTTGGCCCGCACTGGAGGGAAGCGATAATGGCGCAGGACGATATCAAGCGGCTGCGTGACGCAGGATTTAGCGAACAAGAGATTGCCGAGTACCAGAATTCCATCGGTGGCGCTGCGCCCAAGAAAGAAGCTGAAACGTGGTCTCCACGCGGGAAGGTGCTGTCTGGTGCTCGGGAGTTTGCCCAAGGGGCACTCTTTGGTCTTGGCGAAGAAGTAGAGGCCGCGCTGAGTGCGCTTTCTCCTAATCGGACATACGCCGACGAAGTTTCTCGGATTCGCGGAGAAATGCGGCAGTTCAAGGAAGCGTATCCGAAGACCGCAACAGGGCTGAACATTGCTGGTGGCATCGCTATGCCGCTTCCCGGTGGCGCAACCAGAAGCCTTGGGAAGACGGCGCTAGCGTCTGCCCTTGAAGGCGCGGCGAGCGCGGCAGGGAGCGCCGAGGGAGGACTTAAGGAACGCGGCACAGCGGCCCTCTTTGGTGGCGTTACCGGCGGTGTGGCTGGTCCGCTTGTCTCGCAGGTGGCGCGTGGCGTCGCGGCTCGCACTCAGCGTCTCGGCAAGGGCGTGGACGCGGATGTGGCATCGGTCTCTCGTCGGGCGGGGATGGCGGGATATAAGTCGCCAGAAGAACTGGCAAAAGCGGCGCGAGAACTCGCCACCGACGTGCCAGACGCTCGGGTGGTGGACGTGCTTGGTGTTCCCGGCGCTCGCCGTGCGCGGACTATTCGCTCGTATGGCGGCGAAGCGGGGGCGCTGGTGGAGAAGAAGGTGGCGGAACGAGCGGGGGAGAAGGCCGACAGTTTTAATGCGCTGCTGACGCGAGTGACGGGGATTGCCCCAGAGAACGCTGTCGAAACGGTTGAGGAATCCATCAAGCGCGGGAAAACGCAGTCTGCCCCGCTATATGAAAAGTTCCTCGCGCAAAAGCCCAAGGAGAGCGCAGAGATTGACGCGATTCTTGCTACGCCTTTTGGTCGGGCCGTGGTAGAACGCGCTCGGACGAACGCGGCAAACGAACGGCGGCAGTTTATCATTCCGGCAAGCGAAGCGGAAGAGACTGGGCTTATTGACCAGTTTGGGCAGGCGATTCTTTCAGCGCCGAAGCCCAAGCAGTACATCCCGCAATCGCTAGACGACATCAAGAAAGCGATGGATGATGTCATCTACGAAGGGCGATTTGCTTCCGTGCAGTCAGGGCAGGGCGGCATTAAGCCCGGAGAACTTCGCACGGTCAAGCAACTGCGAGGGGCGTTTGTCGATGCCGTCGATACTATGTATCCAGAAACCTACGCAAAGGCCCGTGCATCGTGGGCTGGCGAAAAGGCGCTGCGTGATGCCTTTGAAGAAGGGGCAAGCATTGCCAGTAAAAAGATGGACCCGCGCCAGATCGCCAGCGATTTGTCAAGTTTGGGGGCCAGTGAGATGGCGTTCTTCAAGCGTGGGCATCTGGATGGGATGCGCCGCATGATTGACGAAGGCCAGCGCCTGCCCATTGGCAATAAGGCGTTCCAGCAGCGCATTCAAGCGATCTACGGACAGGACGCCGATCAAGTCATCAAGTCTCTCAAGGCAAAAGATGCGATGGTACGCCGTGATGCCTTTATCACGGGCGGGTCACAGACGGCTGACAAGGGCATGGACATCGCGGAAGATGTCGCCTCAACGCCGCGCATTGCACAGCTTGCCGAAGCCCTTGCGTCTCCGCGTACGGCGGCGATTCGTGGCCTTGGCGCACTGGAACGGTCCATCGTCAGCCCTCGCTTTGATGCACGGCGACTTCAGGAAGCGCAGACCCTCTTTGGGGAAGCGCAGAACATTGGGCCGCTAGTGTCGAGGATAGGAAGAGAGATGACGGTGCAGCGCCGCGCTGGGAAGGTAGCGGCTCCGCTTGCCTCAACTGCCGCAAGAAATGTGGGCCTTGGCCTTGGACGATTCTTTATGCCGCCACAGGAGTAACGGCCCATGACCATCGAATCCGCCTCCCTCAAGATCAGCGCCCTGCTCGCCGCCAGTAGCGCCGTGCTCCAGTCCTCTACCGCCCACGCTCCCGGCATCCCCATCGCCTCCCTCCTCGTCCCGATTGTCTCGGCGGTCGTGGGCGGGCTGATGAGCTATGCCGTGCTGCGAACGACGGTCCACAACATGGAGCGCGAAGTCCGTGATATGCGGAAGGACATGAGCGAGATTTACACGTTGGTCCGTGAAAGCCTGACCAAAGTCGCCAAGCTGGAAGGGCGACTGGATTCTCATTCCTAACTGGAGCCTGTGATGACCAAGCTGCTGCTGTCGGCCACCCTTCCCCTCGTCGTCGGCCCGATCACGTTCGTCGTGATGCAGGGCCTCAAGGGGCTGTCGGCCACCGTGGACGCCCTCCCGCCCATCGCCAAGCGGTTCGCTGTCGCCGCGATTGCCGTGGCCCTGACCGTCGCCTCGCACCTCTCGGGCGTCGAGGTGGCGTGTGACCCGAATGGGGTGGAGAACTGCTTGTCCACGCTGGATACGGACGCCGTGAAGGGCATGGTGGCGGCAGCGATTGCCTACGCCCTCCACCTCGCCAAGCAGAAGCGGGCGTAATCCATGCCGAAGCGGGGCACACTCCCTGCGCCCGTGCCGGTGGTCAAGTCCCTCGACGGACTGGCCCCGGCATTTCGGGCGAAGATCGAACGGGTGCTGGAAGCGGTGCCGTATGCGACCGTGGCGGAAACGCTGCGGACGGATGCGCGGCAGCGGTATCTCTACGGCTTCGGGCGGGATTATGACGACGGGCGCGGCATTGTCACGCATAGCGAGACAGCCCTCGACACATGGCACCACTACGGACTCGCCGCCGACATCATCCACAAGGCAAAGGGCTGGCAAGCCCCGATGCAGTGGTGGCAGCAGCTCGGAGCCGCCGCCAAGGCGCAGGGCTTGGTCTGGGGTGGGGACTGGACGTTCCGTGACTACCCGCACATCCAGTGGGGAGCGCCGATGCGCCGCAGCCCCTCCCCGTCTGCCGCCAAGCTCTTGGAAAACGGGAGCGTGGAATCGGTGTGGACGGTCGTGCGGGCGCTGTAGTGGGCAGATATATGCCTAGTGGGCACTTCTATCGCTGATGGATGCACAAAGCCCCCGGACGACAATCCGAGGGCTTTGGCACACCAGAGGAGGATATGGGAACCCCGCCAGAGATTCGCCACGCTGGCTAACTTAGGGCGTCTGGGTCGGCGTGTCAAGACAGGCAATCGTAATCACCGCCCCTGCGTTCGCCCTGTCTCGCTCGTGCACATCGTCGAACTCCCACACGGCACGGCGAATCTGGCTATCATCGTGCCAGATGGCCTCGCTCTCCGTAATGCCGTCCAGAAACGCCTTCTGGTAGTTGAGATCGCGCCGTCGTCGGTCAGGCTCCCGCACCACCACATCAATCATCAGCCGCCCGTCCTGCCGCTCCCAGCCTGCCTTCCGAGCGGCAGCCAGCGCCAGTTGCCCGATCAGGCGTTTGGCCTCCCGGTACTCCTTGGACAGGATATAGCCGGTGACGTACTTCCGGTTATCGGAAATGATCGCCGCCCACGGGACGCTGAACGTGAACGACCGGACCCCGCTCACGGCTTCTTCCCGATCCGGGCGGTCCATCCGTCCTTTTCGGGGGCGGGCACCCGTGGCTCCAGCCGCAGGTTCTGGTAGTTCCACCGGACGGGGATGTCTTCCACGCTGCCGTGGCGGTTCTTGTCGATAATCAGCCATGTGTCTGCGGTGAGGCCGTTGCGGACGAAGCGGGAGTGGTCGAAGAGCAGCACTTGGTGGGCATCGTTCTCCACGGCGCTACCGCCCATCAACCCCTGCGCCACGGGCCGCTCCTGCCGGTTGGCCGAGGTCTGCCGGTTGAACTGCGAGAGCGTGACCAGCGTGACGCCGAGCGACAACGCCGCTTCCCGCAGTTGGTGCGACACCAGCTCCATCCGGTCATGGATCGCCGGGACGTTCGGTGCCCAGACCAGTTGCAAATAGTCCACAATGAAGTACTTGCATCCACTATGGTCGTGGTGGTAGCGCATCGCGTGGACGATGTCGTCGATCTTGGAGATCGGCAACCGATTGACGATCAGGTGGCCCCCCGTCTCGCGCCGAATCGCGTCCACTTCCATCGCGGCCTTCGTAAACGTCTGGGGGTCGAACTGATGGCCCTGCTCTAGCTGCTTGACGGGGAGATCCCCGGCGATCGCCAAGAAGCGGGTGGCCAGTTCGTCGCGCCCCATTTCCAGCGAGATAAACGTGACCACCTCGCCATGCCGGATGGCGGTGTGGGCTAAGTTCAAGGCAATCAACGACTTGCCCGTCCCCGTGTTCGCCCCGATGACGATATTCCACCCTCGCGCCAACCCGATCCCGCCACCGCCACCCCCACAGCACAGGTTCCACAAGGCCAGCGGCGTGGGCACCGCTTCAATCGGCGCTTGCTTCTGCTCAAAGATGCGCTCCAGCGTCAGGCCGGTGATACTGTCGAACGCCACCACGGGCGGTTCTGCGCCGATGGGCGTGGCCGACGACAGCAGCGCCGACCAGATCGGTCCCCACGCTTCCCCGAGATCGCTCACCGCCCCGTGCAGATCGCACAGGTCTTTGATGCCGGTCCCGCCGATGGTGACATCGCGGATCACCTTGGCCTTGGGCAGCGACTTGGCGACCGAGGCAATCAGCGTGGCCCCACCCTGATCGGGTTCCTGCCAGACGTAGACCGTGCGGTTGGCGAGCAGGGCCGCATACTCGGGACGCCACTGAGACGCCCCCGGCAAGCCGACCGCACAGAGGCCCCGCTGCCATGCCGCGTGACAGTCAGATTCCCCTTCCACCAGCAGCACGGGCGCATCCTTCGGCGCAGCGGCGAGGACTTGCTGGCCGTAGAGCGGTGCCCCTTCCCCGTCCTTGTCCCAGAACGTGCCTTTGCGGGTCCGCAGCTTGGTTCGGAGGACGGTCCCGTTCGCATCGTAGTAGGGGATGGCGACCACCGGTTCGCCGTACTTCCCGATCCGTTCCGTCACCCCGTACTTGGCCAGCGTGTCCAGCGCCAGCTTCTTGTGTTCGGCGTAGTCGAACAGGGTGAGGCCGTTGCTGCCACTGGCGACTGGCAACTCCACGCCCAACGCGTCGCCCAGCGAGCGCAGCGGCTCGGTAAAGCCACACGCCGAGCAGCCCCACGCATGATCGCCCATCCACGCCGAGGCATTGCTATCCGTGTGCCGAGGGCAGCAGAAGGCGAGCTTGGCCCCCGACTTCTTCGTGCCCTTCCGGCGCAGCAGCGCAGACTTCAGCAGCCCGTGCGAGTCGAGATGGTTCACTGGCGACTCCTTTTGCGCCAGTCCCTAAACAGCTTCCACGCCTCCCCGAGAAAGAAGCCCAAAAGAAACGGCAAGAAAACCGCAACAAACATGACAAGGATCGCCGCTTCAATGGCAAGAATCCTTTCTGCCCAATGCGGGATATTCACTCGGCGCTCCAGATCACCGACTGGCGCTGGATCTGTGGGATGCCGAGGATCTCGGTAAAGCTGCGTTCTTCCACCAGCACCCGATCTTGAGGGAGGAGCATTAACGCATGATCGCGCTCCCGCTCCACAATCCACAAGTGCTTGTGCTGGTCTGGGGCCAGACTAAAGCCGTCGCCCACATGGTCGAGGCAGAACCAGAGGGTACCCTGCTCCACCATCTCCTTATGGTTCGCGCTGAGAATGGTACACGCCAGCCCTGACAAATACGTCGGTTCCCACGCTTCGGCGCTCCAGCCGTAGCAATCCCACGCCACCAGCTCGGCAAGGCTCAGCGGCTGCCAGCGCACGGGAGCGGCTCGCAGCGCATGGAGCGGAAGATCCACCACCATCGCGCCGTTCTCCAGCAGGACATGGCAGCCAAGGCTCCGTCCCGGCGTGACGCTGACGCCGATCCAGACGGCAGGCATGAGCGGGTAGGCGAGATGCTCGTCAAAGAACCGCAGGACGAACGAGGGCACCACCCACACATAGCGGTGGCGCGGCAGGCTGATGTTGTGGCTCATGCGCCCGCCAGCCGGTCGAACTCGGCCACATCCTGCCCAGACCGTGCCCACTCCTCCCGGGTGCGGCCATGCACGGTGACGAGATTAAACTGCTGCCAGATCCCGTCCCGATAGAAGCGGGTAGAGCCGATCCGGTACTTGGGCGGCGTCCCTTCCTTCTCGCAGTACGCAGCGTAGTTCCGCGCCGCTCGGATCAGGTCCAGCGGTTCCACGCCTTGCTTCAGCAGATCCAGCACAGCGGTGCGGGTCGGGACATGGGGGTGGGGTGTATCCCGATTGGGGTACAGCGCATGGATATCCCCAACAAGCAGGTTGGCAAACGCCAGTTGGTCCTTGCGGGTCGTCCCGTACTGGCGCAACGGGTTGGCGGTGGTGGCGGGGTTCGGCATCGGGTTATTTCTTCCGTCTGGAGTGGCTGCCCATGTTGCCGCCACGAGGACGGCGCGGGATGTCGAGACGCTGCAACATCTGGTGGACGGCTTGGTAGCTGACGTTGAGCTGGGCCGCGATCTGGCGCGTGGTCAGCCCTTCGGCGTAGAGGGAGGCCACAATGGTGCGCCGTTCCTCGGGCGTCAAGGGGGCCATCGACTCGGTCATGCGGAACCTCCTTGGGCTTGAGCACAGAACGCCCGGACCTCGCAGTACGAGGCGCAGCGGCGGTATTCACCGGGGCGTTCTTCGACATGGTGCCCATCGGGGATGTCGGTCGGGCGCTCATCGAACAGCTTCACGGCCCGCTTTCCCCCGTCCTTCATCAAGGCGAACTGGGTGCCAGTGTACCACCGCTCCTCGTCGGTGCAGTCCACCCGTCCCCCCTTCTGGGCAAACTGGTGTAACTGGACGCGATCCAGAATGTACTCCTCGGTGTCCTCCAGCGGCCAGACGGGGATTGCCACCCGCGTGATCGGCGTTTGGGGGTACGTCTCGGGCTTGCGCTCGGCCTCCCCCTTCTTCCAGTCGCGCAGGATGGCGATGATTTCGAGCGTGTTCACGGTGATGCCGTTTTGGTGGGCCAGCCACCGCAACACGTTCAACTGTTGCGTCCACGCATCGGTGTTCTGGAGCTTGTAGACGGTCGTCACCTTGTAGTCGCTCAAGACGCCGGTTTCGAGGTGCATCACATCAAACTGGCCAGACAACTGCCAGCCTGCGACCTCGGCATACAGCCGATCTTCGGCCACCATTCCTTCCTGCCGAAGCGCGGCCCGTTCCAGAATGGTATGCACGGCCTGCCCCAAGAGCGACCAGATGCGCTCCGACACATCGGTGGTGATGGCGTCTCGGTGCTTGGCCATCAACGTGCGGACCTGTGGCGCGTCGATCAGCTTGGTGACGCTGATATCGCCACCCCCCACATACGGGTCCGCCGTCACGGCTGCCACGATACTCTGTGGCAACCCGTGGACGTTGGTGATCGTCGCCATTATTCCAGCACCAGCGGCGACGGCGTGGACGGCCCTTCCATCGGAGCCACCAGCTTGGCAATCAACGCCTGTGCGGCGGCTTCTACACCGGGGGAGGAGAGCGTGACGATATGCTCTCGTCCCCGCTCCTCGTCGTTCTGCATAACGGCAATGCCGAGCGCCGTGAGGCAGACCAGCGTGGCGTGTTCCATCGGCGTGAAGGTGATGGTGGTGTTCTCCATTAGCGCATCACTCGGATAAAGAGCGTGGCGGCAGCCGACTGGATGGCGGCGGCATCAATCGGGATACCCGCCTCTTCACAGCGAGCGCCGAGCGTGACCATCGCTTGGGCCACACATTCGCTGTACACCGCCGCCGCATCCGCCACGGTGATCGCCGGAGCCGCTGCACGGGCGACCGGCGCAGCGGCAGGAGCGGACGCCCCACCGGCCAAATGGAGATTGGTGAACGTCTTGCCGTCCTTCTTGATCTGTTCCAGCGTGATCGCCTTCCCGATCACCGTCTCGGTGGTCAGGTTGAGACGGGCCAGCCCCTTCGCCCCGCTCATCTCGGAGATAAAGACGAGGTCATCGGCGTTGCCCTTGAAGACCATCTGGGGGCCGAAGTTGCCCTCAGCGGATTCGACGGCGGTGACGGGGTTCAGCGTGATCGGGCCGTTGGCGAGCTTGTGAATCGGCATACATCCTCATGGAGTGAAGTGAACCTGCGGACCTACATGTTATACTGCCTTGTCAACCTTGTCAATAGGTGACAGGCTTCCAAATAATCCGGGCTTTCGAGCGGATGCCCGGTGCGGGCTGGTAGATCTCCACCACCACATCGTCCATGCGGCGGGCATAGTACAGGATCAGTTCCTTCGTGCACTTCTCGGCTTTCCCGATCTTCGCCGGGTCGGTGATCCCCTGCTTGAGATAGGCGCGGATAATGTCCTTACGGATGTCTCCGGCCTTCCGCACGAACTTCGGAGGGCGTGGGGCGGCGACAATCGGCGGGAGCGGCGTGACGCGCACATCGGGGTCACGGGGGTCGATCCGGTCAGTCATCGGGTACGGGTGTAGGGGTGGACCCACTTGGTCGGCTTCTGGTCCCACTTGTCGAGAAACACCTGATGGGTGAAGAACCAGCCGTAGTTGCTGCTGCGGTCGGTGACGGTGCTGTCGATCACCGAGACACGGCGCACCAGTTCGACGGGGAGGCGCTTGCGCCCGAGGCTCGTCATCCAGCAAAACTTGTCGACGTTCCAGATGCCCTTCGTGGTCGTTTTGTCAACCAACTCCAGCCGGTACTTGCTGCCGTTGGAGAGGTAGAGGCGGCGGACTTTTTGATCGGTCGTGGTCATGAGCGGGGCGGGTGGAAGGTGGCACGAACACTGGACACAAACGGTTGGGGGGTCCAGCCGTCGTCTTCGATAGCCGCATACGTCACGCCGTCCGGTCCATCGTAGCGTTCGATCACGCCACGATTGAGCAGCGAGCGGATGGCACTGCGGATCGTGTCATAGGGGCGGTCGATGTGCGTGGCGACTTCAGACAACGTGTAGGCGCCGGTTGCCAATAGCGCCTTCACCAGATCAGCCGTGTCGGTGTAAGCGAGAGCCTGATACGGTTCTTTCTGTGCCCGCTTGGTGAGATGCCATGTGCGGGTGGCTCGCCCACCACAGCCGTTGCGCCGTCCCCGCTTGGCTGTCACCCAGCCGTGCTTCTCCAAATGCACCAACAGGCTGGTGGTCTGGTGCGGGGAGCGGCGAATGTTGATCGCCACATCGGCGGCGGTGAGGCCGGGATTGTCGCCCAGCAGGCGAATCACCACCGCCGGCAACGCCTCGGGCTGCGGGTCACGGTAGCTGACGTAGTCGTTGGGCTGAATCTTCACGGGCGGATCACTCCCACTTCACGGGCTAACCCAATCGCCCGCGTTTCGATGGCGGTGATCTTTCGCTGCACCTTCTCTTCGTTGATCGGCTCACCCAGTGACAGGGCGCTCGTCACTTCCCGTTCCACGCGCCGACACATGGCGCTCACGGTCTCGGCGTGTTGCGCGATCAGGCGCAGCTTCTTGAGCAGCCGCTCGCTCATGTGTCGTCGTCCATGTAGTTCATGTAGTTGCTGAGTTCTTCGACGGCGCTGGACAGGAGCAGGCCAACGATAATACCAAGCACGAAGGAGATCATGCCTCCTCCGCGTAGCCCAGTACCTCACGGGCGTTCTCGATAATGGAGCGCAGCCGCCGCACTTCCGCCACCAGCGTCGTGTACCGTTTCACCTCACCGCTCTGCAACGTCGGATCTGACATAATCTCGACCTCAATCGCCGCCAGTTCTTCCGTGGTCATGTCTCCTCCTGTTTTGCGTCTTCGTATAACGTCACTCCGTCGATGCTTACACACCGCACGGTGTAGCGCCCATCTCCACACGGGTTCTCCCCGCCGTCGTGATACTCCAACCCGCGATTGCAGTCACACCCGAAGTTGCCTTCGCTCCACCAAAAGCCTGAGCCATCACCCCACTCCACATCCATAAACACCACGCGCGTCTCGCCGGTCGTGGTGTCCGTGATGTGCGCGTAATAGCCGTTCATGTCTCCTCCTCGTCGATGGTCCGCACCGGTTCCGGTTGGTGATGCACGGGACAGCCAAACGCGATCCAGTACGCCCACTGGTTGTCCACTTGATAGGCACCACGCCCTCGCCCGTTGTCCATCACGGGGCAGGTGCAGCCCTGCGCCACGGCGTCGTCGCTGCCGGGGGTCGGGTTATTGGTCACGCGGCACCTCCAGTGCGACCCGCGCCATACGCCGCATCTTGTCGTGCCAGTACGGTGAGGCGTCCCACCACGGGATTCGCGCATCGCCACGAATCGGGTTTTCCGATTCTTCGTGCAGGGCTCGCGCCACCCGCTCCACCATCTCGTCCGTCACGCGCGTCGAACTCTCCGGCATTTCCGGATGGTTCTGGTCCACCAGTGCCACGCGTACGACGCGGTGCGGGGCGCTGTCGGGAAAAGCCTTGTCCACCACTGCCACCCACGCATCAGAGATTTCCTTCGACAGCGTGTAATTCATCGCAATCAAGTCATCACTTCCCACGATGGTCCACCGATCCAGCACGCGCACCCGTGTAGCGGCGGCGAGGGCTTCGATGTAGGTGGCGATCGCTTCGACGGCTTCACGAAATTGCGTTGCCGCACGATCACGCCGGTGCATCGGCGTCAGGTCATGATACGCCAACTCACAAGCACTCTTCGCGTCGTACAGATCGTCAATGAGTTCATGTAGCTCACGCATCCGTCCCGCCCGCGTCCGTTGTTGTGCTCGGCAAACCCAAGCGTTCGTGTAGATAGTCGATGTAGTCGAGCAGTTCGGTGAGTGTGACCGTAGCCGCGCCACCGTTACACCCATTCCCGCCGCAGTGCTGATACAGTTGGTCTTCGACTTCGTGGCGGATTTCATAGAGCACATCGCTCGCCAAAAAGCGCGTGTCCTTCTTTTTTCTAGGCATCCGTCCCGCCCGCGTGAGGGGTGGGGGTGCGACGCTGCCGCTTCGCGGGCTTGCACGAATTCGCGAGCGCCCACCAACCTTCCGGATAGCGGTCGTTTGCAATCAGTACAGCGTCGGCCAGCTTGTCGTTATTCACGCGAATCACACGCCCGACTAGCTCCCGCTTCGGCGTCATCTGCACACGCACCATCATGCCGACGCGAATCTGTGACTTCTTCACTTCTCCCCCTGCGTATCACCTACGGTGATCGGTGCGCTCCGCGCACACGTCTCGGCGGCGACGGCGGCGACGCGCCCCACCGCGCACATCTCGCGCACCAAGTCACACGCCGCCGCCTGTAACATGGCGACCGTTGGCGCGATGGCATCCCCTGCGGCAACCCATGCGGCATCCCCTGCGGCATCCCATGCGGCAGCCCGTGCGGCAGCCCCTGCGGCATCCCATGCGGCATACCCTGCGGCATCCCATGCGGCAGCCCGTGCGGCATCCCCTGCGGCATCCCATGCGGCAGCCCGTGCGGCAACCCGTGAGGCATTAATCGTTCGTTGCGCATTTCCTGCCACCGTTGCGTCAGCAATCCGCGCTAATGACTCCAACGCCTGCGCGTGATCCGTCAGCCCAGCCAGTCGCAGCCAAGCAGGGGTATGCACACGCACCAGCCAATCCGTAGCGATCCAAGCGCGTGTCTCCTCGTCGGCGTCGGTCGTGCGTGTTCCGATCACGAGTGGCAGCAGCGGACGAAGCAGCGCGGTGCGCGTCTCGTCTGGGAGCGAGTCATTCCACGACCGGAGGAATGCGGCGATCACCGGCGACACACACTGCGGGTGATCGCTCCACGGCTCACCGGCGATATACGCGGCGGCTTCCATCACGCACATCTGCCCACTCTCCGGATCATGTGCGCCGGATGCGAACGTCATAGTGTCGAGCAGCGCGGCGCGGTCAGCAATGTTGGTCTTCATAGTGTGGTGTCCTTAGTAGTAGTGGTCTGCGTCTCGGCGGCGACGGCGGCGCGAACGGCATTAATCAGCGCGGCTTCTACCTTGTGCGGGACATCGCCGGTCGCCTTGGTGTAGTCGTGCCACTTGCCCATCCACTTCTCGTAGGCTTTCGCCGCCTCCACCACCCGCTCACACGCGGCGAGGCGGGCACGGTACCCCTCGCGCTCGTTCATGCAATCCCACAGTTGCGATGACACATCCTCCCGCTGCCGCACCGCCGCGTCCCGCTCGGCGCACACACGATCATACTCCGCGAGAATAGCTCCCACACTCAGCGTCCCCGTGCGGCGAGCTTCCGCAATCACCTCCGGCTCGTTCGGCGTCGTCATTCTAAGGCTCCTGCGTCTAAGAGTTGGGCACAGACGGCACAGCAGAGCGTCCCGTCGTCGTGCAAAGGGATGTAGTACAGGTACGGCGCGGGGTTGTGGCACACGCCACACTGCAAGCCGTCCCGGTCGGCGATGCGTTCGATGTCGTCCATGCGCTGCTGAATCCCCGCCGCGTCGGGCACGTCCGGCGCATCGCCCCAGAGTTCCCACACGGCCCATGGGTCGTCCGGGTAGTCTGGCGCGGGGAGCGTGGAAGGCGCTGGCGGAGGCTCAGGGGCACGAAACGCTACCCACGCCCACACGATCCCCCACGCGCCCGCGAGCAGCACCACGCCCCACGCTAGCGGGGACACGCGGCCTCCGGGTCGGCCACCATCGCCTCCGCGAAAGCGACCGCATCGGCAAACGTGCCCTTGAAGGCGGCAGCCGACCCGATGGCGACATCGGTGGGGCGCGGGTGGTCGAGAAAGACGGCCACGGGCAGACAGGCGCGGGTGAGCACCCGTCCGACCGTGTGGCGCACCGGCAACAGGCGGGAATCCCGCACAGAGCTCACCACGGCGATCTGTCCGGTCGGGCCATGAATCACGGTGGTACGAATGGTCCGGCTCATGCGTCGGCCTCCTCGTCGGGTTCGGGTTCGTCGGTCGGTTCGTCATCCTCTGGCGGGTCATCCTCCCCGAGGTGTAGCCACTCGCCGGTGGCGGTCGCGTGACGCTGTTGGGCCAGCTTCCATTCCAGCCACCGATCATATGCCGCTTCGGCGTCGTAGTCATAGTTCATGCTCATACCCACACCCTCCCGGTGTGCGTGGCGTTGAACAGATGCGTGAGGAGCTGGTTTACTAGCCGACGCTCCTCCGGGTCGTCTGGATGGTCAACAAGTTGGTCGTCAGACTGGTCGTACAGGCGGGCGCACTCGTCGCACCACCCGAACTGATCGGTGGCGGGTTCAATTGTGCAGATGATGCAGTCGGCGGCGGTTTTGGACACTGGCGGGAATCCTCTGGGGTGTTGGGGTTGTTAGACAAGCTCGGACAATTCTTTGACACTACGTGACCCATTGAATAGCTCCGGGTCGTTTTGCTTTAGGTCCATGAGCTTCCCAAATAGGGTGAGCGCGTGCTCTCCGTCTCCAAACAGACGAACGCACTCTGACGCAATAAACTCCGCTGACACCAAACGCTTTGCGTTTTCACGCTTGAGCGCATCGGCGAGCATTTCGCCGAACAGGTCAGCATAGTCCTGCTTTGACACCAGTAGTGTGGGCGCTTTGTACGGGTACATGGCGGGAATCCTCTGGGGTGTTGGTGAGTGTCGCGGGAACGTGATACGAAAGTAGGGATTGCCATATGCCTTGTCAATAGGGCAATCGAAAATAGTTCACGGCGAAAATACAGAATGTGGCGCGATCTCTGGCGCGATAGCGAGATGTGGCGAGAGCGCGAACGCTTGCGCGAACGGGCGCGGGCACGTATCGTAGGGACGGGATTCTGACACCGTTCCCCGCTCGTGCATCCTCTCTGCGCGGGTAAACAACGGGATGAAGCGTTGCCACGGCAAAATAAATCCACGGGTAGACCTGCCCTGTCTTCCGTGGTCGGCGGTCCCGGCAACGTGTTAGACGAGTGTTACGCAGCTCGGACTCAGGCGGCACGGTGCCGTAGACGCAACGCGATGACAAGCGTGTTAGCACCGCCTCGGTCAAAATGATGGACAGAGAGCTTGGCTTTCGACGGGTACTACGGGGGGCTACCGCCGTAGGAAAAGGGCCCTGTCATATCCGTGAACGCCACGGCTCCTACTGGGAATGTTGGGCAGAACTTCCCAGCTTGCACCCTCTCCCGGCTTTGTCACCCGTGGAGAGGGTTGCGCCGTTTATAGCCATCTATAACCGCGAAACCCCTACCGGATATGGTAGGGGCTAGGCGAACGCGAGCACGGGCGACAGGCGGGCGATTAGGGACGCTTACGGCACTGGCGGACCAGCGACACGAGCGCGTAGGCGAGTGACAAGCCCACAAGCGCGAACAGCGTGTTCCCGAACGCGCTCACGAGTTCGGCGCGAATGATTGGATCGTTGAGCAAAGCGAGCATAGGGCGGGTTCCTCTGGTTAGTGATTAGGCGTGACGTTCGGCAACGTCGCCCCACGTGGCCACCTGATAGCGGCCACGGAATAGGACCAACGTCGGGGCGTAGGTGTCGCCCGCGTTCAGGTACTCGCACCAGCCGTGTCGCGTCTCGAACGCTCCGACCCCATGCGTCCCGGCCAGCGCATCAAGGCACGTAAGGCGTAGGTCCGACGTGGCCGGGGGGTTATAACACTCAGCCACCCGTGCGGCCCCGGCGGGGAGGGCTTCAAGTTCCCGGCGGGACATTTCGAGGATAGCGCGGGCTTGCTTGGCGTTGTCGCCAAAGACGGTACGGAGGGTGCGGACAGACGGGAGCATATGGGTTCCTCTGGTTCGGTAGGGGGAAGGGGCCAGCGGGAGTACTGGCCCCCGTAGGGGCGGTTAGCGGTATTCTGCCAGTTCGTCGGCCATTTCGCCGTTGATCTTGTGGGCGGCAATGTTGCGCCAGTCTACCCGCGAGAGGAACGCGAACGCATAGTCACGGGCCATCCCTTCCGTACTCGTCGCTTCGATCATCTCTTCTGCCCGTTCGCGCAACATCTCGGCCAGCGTCATTTCCGCCACTGAGACACTGGTGTACAGTGAGAGGAAGTCGGCGAGATGGTCCGTACCGGTAAGATCGGCGACCGACAGGCCATCGAACATTTCCAAGTTCACGCGCCACGTTTCATACGTGGGCCAGCCGTTGTAGCGGGTATCGTTCGTCATTGGGCGGGGTTCCTGCGGTTAGTGGGCGGTAGGGGCGGGGTTCTTTGGCAGGGCACCGAGGGCGAACAACTCTACTCGAATTTCTTCTAGATCGAAGCGCAACAGGGCGATATCGTCTCCGCTTTCATGGTCATCAATCAGGGCGGCAATCTGGGCGCATAGCTGGGATTCACAGGCTCGGAGCGTCTCTAGTGTTGGCATCATGGCGGGTGATCCTCTGGCGGGGTTGTGGTGTCTGATGGGCTCATCAGTAGCGGAGTAACCGCTAGACGGGAGCCTAGCTCCCGTTTCGCCCTGTTAGGCGTCGAGCGTCTCTAGCGTGGCAATCAGATCCTCCAGCGTAGCAATCTGGTGCTCCAGCGCATCAATCACCGTCATGGCCTCCCCCTGTTCGCCCTTGCCGTTGTGAACCCCAGCAGCGATGGCCTCCGCATCCTCACGGGTAAAGCGGTTGCAGCGAAGCACTGACGACATGCGGGGCGCGGTGACCTTCCGATCTTCCACGGTGAACGACGTGGCGAGAATGGTATCGGGCTTCCCTTCGATCAGGGACGGGGAGCGAACGACAACAACCCACCCGTGCGACACCAGCGAACGACGGCTAGAGGCCAGTGCCTTCCGGTGCTCGGCAAGATCGGCGCGGAAGGTGTCGGCAAGCGAAGCGGCGGTGAGCGTAGCGGACATGGCGGTAACCTATGGAAGGGAGGGAAAGGAACAGCGAAGCATCTCCTGTATTACTCACCCGTTGCGAAAGTATGTCAATAGTTATTTTCGGCCCCCGCTGAAAAATCTTGATCGGCTCCCTGATCTATAGGTAGCGACCGACGAGCTAACCGGCTCCCGTTTCGGCACTTGGCGGTTTTCCCGAACGCAACCCAAAAATCGCCCACAATCGACGAACGGCATGGAGTTAATACACCTGTAGCGAAACTAGGGGTAAGTGGCTCAGCGGGGCAATTAGGCGGTTTTAGGGCTATGTCCGCTTTTCGGGCGCTGAGTGATCGGCTTTCGGGCACTGTGGACACGGGGCCATATGTGGCGAGTGAGCCGCACTGCCGTTGCTCACCCTGTGTCATAACGACACACCCTACCGTGCGCGTCTCATAAGAGTTGAGAATCATTCTCATCTGCGTTCCCATTGGTGGAACATGGCGAACAGTTAACAGAACCTTAGCGTCAAACGTTGGCGCGGTGGCACGGTTCGTGGGGCAGCGACGTTTGACGGGGAGCGTCAAAGCGTGCTCAAGCAAGCGTCAAAGCGTGTCAAAGTGACACAGCCTCAGCGGTGAGCGGTTTGACGGTGAGCGATCGAGTGGTGAGCGACTTAGCGGTGAGGCATCGGGGGGGGTATCCCCCGGCGACCGTCGGCTGGATAGCTATACCACCCTCACACGGTCAGATCGCACGGGTACAAGTCAACGAGCAGACCGTGGGTACTTGTCAAGGCGACAAAACGGGATACGTTTGAGCAGACCTTTTCTGGGGGGGGCAGATGGCGCGAGTGAGCAAGTGGAGCGAAGCGGAGCGGCGGGAAGCGGTGGAGATGGTGCTGGATGGCATGGCGGAGGGGAAGACGCTGGCGGACACCGTGCGGGACATTGCGCGGCAGCAGCGGAAGGCGGGGAAGACGGGGGACGCGGTCCTGACGCAGGGGCAGGTGCGCCGGTGGGTAGTGGAGGACGAGACGCAGTTTGTGCAGTACCAGCGCATGAAGCGGCTGTTGGGGCAGGCGTTCGCGGAAGAAGCCCTGCACATTGCGCGAGAGTCCACGACGAGTAGCACGGCGCTAGATCGGGTGCTGATCGACACGCTCAAGTGGGCCGCAGCGAAGGCGAACCCGAGCGAGTACGGCGAGAAGCAGACCGTGGAGCATCAGGGCGCACAGACGTTGCAGGTCAAGATCGTCGAGGATGACGCGCCGATCCGGAACCCGAAGGCGGCGGAACAGATCGGGAACGCCATTGCGACCGCGATGACCACGCCGGTCATCCTGAGCCTGCCTGCGGTGCAGCCCGTGGCGCTGAATCCGTCCGAAGACGCGGACGAATAGCGCAAATTGCCGAAATCCACCCAAATCCCCGTCAGAGCGCGAAAATCTGGCGGGGTGCTGTGATGGTCGGGAGCGCAGGGGATCCTCGCTAAAACCCTCACGCTAGCGCATTCTAGCCCTATTGTGTGGTCCTAAGACCATCGGGCTTGCCCGATCTGGTGGTTTGCAGCGCAGAAACGAGGAAGATAGGAACGGCGGTACTATTGACTAGCGGAAAAACCTGTCAAGTCCCTGTTACAATCAGTTAACGCAAAGCGCGGCAAGCGTTTAACGAAAGCAACATTGTGATGTGTACATGTCAACATATATACTGTAGTTAACTAGTGAACGCGTTAACGCAGTAAACACTAACGCGCTTCGCTTGTTCTGTGCTAACGCACAGGATGAAGTATAGAGTTCATGAACTATGAACTGTGTAAACACAGTGCCCACGATCTCTAGATACCTAGAGATCACGGCGCGGGGTGGAGCAGTGGTAGCTCGGCGGCTTCATACGCCGCAGGCCGTGGGTTCGATTCCCACCCCCGCTATATGACGGCCCTTCCTGACCCGCGAGACGGGCGGTATCGTTCGGAAACCCTGCATCGCTGTGCGTGGTGCGGGGAGTGGGGGCGTCCGGTTGCGCCGTATTGCACAAAGTGTGGCGAAGCGTTTGTGCCTGTCCCCAATACTGGCCCGCCGCCAGTGCGTGATTAAGGAGCCTTGTGGGCCGACCGTGGACCGCTGACGACATCGCGCTGATTAAGGCGCTCACCCGAGATCGCCTCACCATCGCCGAGATTGCCAAGCGCATGGAGCGGTCGTTGCCGTCTATCCACAACAAGCAAGCCTCGTTGGGGATCGGCTCGTTCCGCAGCTTTCGGGACGGCGTCAGTTGGGAGGCGCTGGACACGATGCCGCAGCCGGGGACCGAGACGGTGCACGACAAAATCCCCGAATGGCTAGAGCAGTTGCGCCCCGTGGCGCTGCCTGCCCCGACTATCCCTGAGCGTCGGACGGACCCTAACGGCTACACGCTGGTCGCCGGAGATTTCCATTTTCCGATGGAAAGCAAGGACACCATCGCGGTCCTGCTGGAAACCATCGCGGCGTTGCGTCCCCAGCGGTTAATTCTCAACGGCGATACGGTCGATCTGCTGGCCGTGAGCCGGTATCCCAAAGATCAGCGCCATACGTGGGATTTGCGGCAAGAAGTCACGGCCTTCCATGAATTTCTGCACATGGTCCGCAGCGTCAGTGCTGCGTGGAACATGGAGATCGTGGAAACCGAGGCCAACCATAGCGGCAACGGGACGGCCTCCCGCTGGCATCGCTACTTGTCGGATCGGGTGCCGGTGCTCTACGGCCATCCCAAAGCGCAGGAACTCCTGAACTACGAGACGTGGTTTTACCCGGAATGGTGCCCCATTCGGTTGCAAGACCATGCCCTCATTGCCGATGAACTGCTCGTCATTCACGGCGATATGGTCCGGAAACACGCCGCGTATTCGGCGCGGGGCCATGCCGAGAAGTGGCACAGCAGCGTCATGCATAGCCATACTCACCGGATGGGGAGTAGCTTGGAGCGCATTCCAGCGGTGGGGTTGCGGCCAGAACAGGTGCGACGCGCCTATGAAATTGGCTGCATGTGCGACTTGAACCCCAGTTATGTGTCGGCCCCCAACTGGACCAATGGGTTTGCCATTGTCAGCCACAACGGGGAGCCGGGGGGATACGGGGTGGAGTTGGTAAACGTGGTACATGGGCAGGCGTCAATCGTGGCGCTTGGCAAAACCGTCCGCGCCCAACCGATCTAAGCCAATGGCTGCTCGTCGTGTCAGTTTCCCGCCGCTTCCCAAGACCGTGTCCGCGCCGGGAGGGGAAGTCACCGTGGTGATGGTTCAGAAACTCAAGCACCCTGATGGCAGCGAGTGCTGGGGGATTTGGGATGAGTCCGTCCGGACGATTACGCTGGACCGAACGGCCACGAAGCGGCATCAGTGGAAAGTCTTGTTTCATGAACTCTGCCATGTGGCGCTGGACGACTCCGGGCTATCCAACGGGATGGAGGCGTCGATGGTCGAAGCCCTCTGCGATGCGATTGCCAGCGCCCGGATGCGGGAGCGATTCGGCTAATGGCCAGCGCCAAGGGCAAGCATAAGGGCGGCACCGAGACGGTCATTCGGTTGCATCGGCGGCATCCGGGGCAGCAAGCCATTGCCAGCCATCCGGCCCGATTCCGCATCGTGATGTGCGGTCGCCGCTGGGGGAAATCGGCCTGCGGGATTCGGGAAGTCTGCGATGTGGCGCTGGCGGGCCAGCCTGCCGCGTGGTTCGCCCCCAGCTACAAGATTGCGCTGGAAGCATGGCGAGAACTGGTAGACCGACTGGCTCCGGTGACAAGCCGGATGTCCGAGCAGGACAAGCGACTGGAATTAGTAACGGGTGGCGTTATTGAAGTCTGGACGCTGGACACGCCTGACCCCGCCCGTGGTCGTAAATACAAGCTGGCGGTGATCGACGAGGCCGGGATTGTGCGCGATTTGCTGGAAGTCTGGCAGGCAGCGATCCGTCCGACGCTGGTCGACTTAGGAGGACGGGCGCTCATTCTGGGCACCCCCAAGGGCCGACGCCACGGGTTTGTCACCCTGTTTAACCGAGGACTGACCGATGATCCTGATTGGCAGAGCTTCCGGGCCTCGACGCTGGAAAACCCCTATATACCGGCAGAAGAGGTGGAAATCGCTCGCCGCGAACTGCCACCAGAGGTCTTCGCGCAGGAGTTCGAGGGCGTTCCGACAGATGATGGCGCGAACCCGTTCGGCCTCGACGCCATCCGACGCGCCGTCCAATCCGATACCCGGCTGGTCCCCACCGAACCCGTCGTCTATGGCGTCGATCTCGCCCGATCACTGGACTATACCGTGGTCGTGGGACTGGATGCCTACCGTCGCATTGTGACACTAGAGCGGTGGCAAGCGCCGTGGGCAGTGACGAAGCAGAAAGTTCTCGACATGGTCGGGCAAACGCCGATTGTAGCCGACGCCACGGGCGTGGGCGATGCGATTGTGGCGGATTTGCAGATGATGGGCGTCAACGTGACACCCCATGTCTTCACCCAGCCGTCCAAGTTGCGCCTGATGCAGCGGTTAGTGGCGGCGTTTCAGGGGGATGAACTCCATATTTCGGACGCCGCGAGCGTCAAATGGCTGGTGGCCGAGCTAGAGGCGTTTGAGTTTACCTATACCGCCACGGGCGTCAAGTACGAAGCCCCGCCGGGGGAGCATGATGACGGCGTCATGGCGCTGGCACTGGCGCTGCACGGCTGGGATCGGGTGCAGGGCGTGGTGCCAGAAGCCCCACCGGGGTTGCGATTGCTGGGCGATGACCCGAATATTCCAGAGAACATGAACGGCACCGACCGAAATCCGTCCGTGGTTGGGGATTTTGTGTCGCAACTTCCCGGAGGCTGGTGATGGCAGCAAAGAAGCGTGGCATGGAGGCGGTCATCGCCAAGAGTAGCGAGTCGGGTCGCCCTCGGAAGGCGGCTCTCCAGCGCAAAGGCAAGGGTCCGGGCGTAGCCATCATGATTGCTATTGGGAAGCCCAAGCCGGGGATGGGCGAAGCGGACGAAAAACCGTCGATGCGCGAAGAACTCGACGCCTCAAAGGGGAAGGGGCTGTCCAAGTCACAGAAAATCGCCGCGCTGGAAGAAAAGATTGGCTATCTCCAAGCGGAACTGGCGCTTCTCAAGGGCGAAGAAGACGACGAGGAGATGGAATCTGAGGACGACGACGAGGAGATGGACGAGGACGAGGACTGATGGCGAAGTCCCCCGCATGGCAACGCAAGGCAGGCCAAGACCCTGACGGCGGATTGAACGCCAAGGGTCGGGCCTCGCTGCGAGCGCAGGGGAAAGACATCAAACCGCCCGTTAAAGCGTCCGAAGCGGCGAAGTCGCCCGAAAAAGCCAAGCGTCGCGTCGCGTTTTGCAAGCGGATGCAGGGCATGAAGCAAAAACTGACGAGCGCCAAGACGGCGAACGACCCGGATTCCCGCATCAACAAGAGCCTCCGCGCATGGGACTGCTGAGTAACCTGTTCGAGCCGCTCCGGCGCTGGTGGGCGCTGGTCTGGTACACGCCCGAGCGCGATCTGCCGCCGCTCCCGACGCCCGTCTCGGTCATCAACATGCCGAGTGCGCCGATTGCGCCTCCCGCACCCGCTGCGCCGGACGTACCGCGCCGAATCGTCGAGTTTCGCGGCTATGCGTGGACGGAAGAGCGCGAAGAGGGCGATCTAGTGCGGTTTTTCCGCGAAGTGGCGGTCAACGGACGCGCCGTCAAGTCAGAATTGACCGTGGCGAAAGCCGATCTGGTCCGTCGTGCGGACGGGCGCTACACCCTGAACGGACGAGAATAAGATGAGCTTTGTGTACAACAAGGCCGCTGAAGAATTGGCGAACGGGACCATCGACCTGCTGACCGACACGATCAAGGTCATGCTGGTGACCAGCCAATACACGGCGGCGCGGACAGATTTGGTCGTCGATGCCGGTGGCGCGAATGATCCGGTGGACGCCGAGATCAACGTCACGGGCTACACGCGAGGCTGGGGCGGGGCCGGTCGTCGGACACTGGGCACGAAGGTGGTCGTGGTCGATCAGCCGAACAACCGCGCCGAGTTTAGCGCCGCGAACCAGACATGGACGACACTGGGCACCGGAGCCACCATCGCGGCCATGCTGGTGATCAAGGAGGGCGTGTCCAACGACACCACTTCGCGCCTGATCGCGTACCTCGACGTCACCGATACGCCGACCAACGGCGGGGATATTGCCTTCACGTTCAATGCGGAAGGTATCATTCAGTTCTCGACGGTCTAATGCCCTATCAACCAGCAGGGACCGTCGTCGCCACATGGAACGGCACCGTCGCGGTCTGGGCGATTCAGGTGCCGGTGGGCGAAGCGTGGTGTACCCAGACGCCCAACGGCGATGTGACCAACTACACGCATCCCATGTATCTCATCACCCAGCAAGCCGACGAAGTGCAGTGGGTGGTGCCCCCTGACCAACTGACCTTCCCATGACCGCACCGCTGGTAGCGAAGACGCCGTATGACGTAGACGTAGTCGCGGCAGAGATTGCGCGGGTCGCGTCACTGGCGAAGTCCATGCCGCCGTCATGGGACGGCGCGAAGATTGCGCATCCGTTCACGGGCACACAGGGCGAGAACTTGGGCCGCGTGTTGCCGGGGCGTGGGGTGGCGCTGGCCTCCGATCTCAAGTCGCTGGGCATCACCAAGCCGATCCCTCATGTGTTCGAGAAGACGCTGGCGATGAAGGCCATCGAAGCGTTCAGTGGGCGCGAGCGTCTCGCAATTGGCGCGGCGTCGATCCTGCTTGGCGCAAAGCTCGGGGCGCTCGGGATGGCGGATGCGCTGCTGTCGCTGCCGGTATTTGCAGGCGCGATCACGAATTACGACGGCATCATCAACGCCAGAGCCAACGGCAAGTTCGAAGATGTCGTGCAGTATGCGTCGTCGCAGACGACTGTGGCGTCTCAGTGGCACTCGCAGTTGCGATCTGGGACAAAGCAACCCGGTGGCACGTTTGCACCAGCGGCAATCCCCGGCGGGACCGCGACGAATCGGACAACAACCGGCGTGTTGTTCCCGAATCTGAGCAACCCCGGCGGCACGGACAAAAAGTATTTGCTGACAGTCGGCTATATGTCGAGCGGCACGCTGAACATGGTGCTGTTCTACGACCTGCTGGTCGCCGCGTCAAACATCAACGCCAACAGTGCGACGGCGCAGACGGTCAACACCACCGCGTTGACGCGCTACACGACCGGCGCTGGCGTGATGGCAACGATGGAAGTGACAACGGCACTTGGCGCGACTGCGTCCAACGTGACGATGGGGTACACCGATCAAGACAATGTGTCGGGGTTGACCACGCCATCGACGGCGATGACCACCAGCGCCATTGTCGGGCGCTTGCAGCCAGTCGAAGTTGGGCCGTTTGCGCGTTTGGCAGCAGGGGACTTTGGCGTCCGTTCTGTGCAGTCAATCACGTTTTCGGCAGCGATGGGCGCTGGGGTGTTGAACCTGTACCTGTACTACCCGATGGCGTTTCTCCCCGGCGTAGCCACCAACATCTACATCGAACGCGACAGCACCGTGCAGATTGACGGCTTGAGCGAAATCGTGGTCGGGTCAGACAACCAACTGGGAGCCATCGGCTACTTTGTGATGCCAAACGCGACCGCCGCTGGCAACAACACGATGTTTCTTCGCACTGTCGCTGGCTAATGCTCGCGTTCTGCGATTTGGTCACGGGTCTCCCTAACCCTGATCCGGGGGCGCGAGCGTTCTCTGCTCGGGGCCAGACGTACCAGTTGCCAGTCAGTATCTTCGGGTCGTGGACGTACTGGAACACCGCGTTTTCAACCGACTGGAACGTGGGATTTGGCTGGCAGGAAGCCAACGCCTACGGCGTTCGTGGTCGCTGGCGAGCCAGCAAAGGCAACGCCCCGGTCAACCGCTTTCGTCGGTCCTTTGGCGACAATCAGACCGAAGGCTGGCACCGCTCCATGCCGGTGGGCATCGAGACCATCGTCACGGTGCTGGTGCCTGCGGTCTTCCTGCGGATGCTGTCGGTGGCTCCGACCGTCGTGCCGGGGTCTGCGCCAGTCACGGCCCCGCCGACGACGATCCGTCTGGTCGCCAACGCCCCCGCTCGCACCGCGACCACGACGGTGGCCGTTCCTACGTCTCGCCTGACACTCAACGCCGTGGCCCCGACCCGCACCACGACGGTGACGCGGGCGGTACCGGCGGTGGCGGTGCGCGATATTGCGCTGGCCCCGACCGTCGTGCCGGGAACGCGGACGCTCACGCCGCAAATTGGGGTGCTGCGGTTGCTTGCGGTTGCGCCCCAAGTACAGAACTTTATCCTAGTGCCAGCCGCGACCCTGCGGCTCCTCGCAGTCGCCCCAAGCGTCTCGGGTGGCGGTGGTGGTGGCGGCACGGTCACGCTTCGGAAATCAGGAGACTAAGATGGCCAGCATCGAACAGAAGGCGTGGGAGCCGACGCAGTGGAGCGTAGTCGATACGCAGACCAACGCCACGGCCACGGCTACACGGGCAGGCGCAACCAACCGGCAGCACTTCGTGACCGGCGTGTCGATCAGCTTCAGCGCGGCCCCCACCGCTGCCGTGGTGGTCGAGGTCCGGGACGGCGCGACGGTGCTGGAACGCTACCAGATTCCCGCCGCGAACACCGCGCCGATCATCACCAACTTCGTGCCGCCCATCGCCATCACCACCGGCAACGCC
>JACCDU010174867.1_pt1 | contig 40410 bp, 40 predicted proteins | sample 7446081 | NCBI WGS metagenome assembly JACCDU01 (sample SAMN15323447, study PRJNA562643) | freshwater metagenome | isolation source: river surface water | place: USA:Blue River Watershed | collected 2017-08-17
TCCGCTTTCCTCGAGGCGTTCCGGCGCTATTACGGGCCGACCATGAATGCCTTCGAAGCCGCTGAAAAACAAGGGCGCAGCGCAGCGCTGGCCGCAGAGCTCGAAGCGCTTTTTCATCAGCAGAATCACAGCGGACGGCCTGACATGACGAGCATCCCGGCGACTTTCCTGCTTGTCAGGGTCCATGTCGCCTGACAGGCCGGCGGCGATCTTCGGGACGTCCCTGATTGTTCATAGTCAAATCCTTTCGTAAAATCAAACCAATAACAACTGCCCCCAACCGGGATCGCGCCGGCGAAGCAGCACGGGCTCGTTGTCAGGCTCGTTGTCAGCCGCGTGACCGCAGCGGTTGCGCCGAAGGCCTGCAGCGCCTCCGTTCCAGCCGCGCGTTCCCCTCGCAGAGAAAGGCCTTTGTGAATCGCGCCATTTATGCCGGCACCATCTTTTCCAGTGCCTTCCTGCTGTTCCTTGTCCAACCCATCGTCTCCAAACACATCCTGCCCTGGTTCGGCGGTTCGGCCGCGGTCTGGGCGACTTGCCTGGTGTTCTTCCAGACCTTGCTGCTGCTCGGCTATGCGTATTCGGATGTCGTCAGCCGCCGCCTTGCGCCCAAGACGCAGGTCACGCTGCATGCGCTGCTGCTGATCGCCAGTGCTGCCAGCCTGCCGGTGCTGGCCGGCGATGGCTGGAAGCCTGTCGGCGATGAAGACCCGAGCCGCTACATCCTGTTGCTGCTTGCGGTGACTGTCGGCTTGCCCTACCTGATGCTTTCCACGACGGGACCGCTGATCCAGTCGTGGGCGGCGCGCAGTGGCGACAGCGCGCGCGTGTACCGCTTGTTCTCGCTATCCAACCTGGCATCGCTGGTCGCGCTGATCAGCTACCCTTTCCTGATCGAACCCTGGCTGCCGCTGCAGGGACAATCGGCGGTGTGGTCGGCGATCTATGTCGGCTTCGTCGTCCTATGCATCCTGTCGGGCCTGATGCTGTGGCGCAGCGCAGGCATGCCGCAGGTCACCGCTGCCAACGATGTGATGCACGCGGCAGCGGAAGACAAAGCGGAGGTAGCAGCGCCGCGCGCCGGCACGCAAATGCTGTGGGTCGCCTTGGCGGCAATGGGCTCGTGGCTGCTGCTGGCTGTCACCAATCACCTGACGCAAAACATCGCCGCCATTCCCTTCCTGTGGCTGCTGCCGTTGGTGATCTACCTGTTCAGCTTCGTGCTCTGCTTCGAGAGCGACCGCTGGTATACGCGCAAGCGTTTCATGCCCCCCTTGTTCATCCTGTTGTTCGCCTGCGCTTACGGACTGGCCGACAGCAAGGTGGGGCTGGACCTGAAGATTGCGCTGCCGCTGTACTGCGCCGGTCTGTTTGCGGCATGCATGTTCGTGCATGGCGAACTGGCGCTGCTGCGGCCTGCGCCGCGCCACCTGACGCGCTTCTATCTGGCGCTGTCCTTCGGGGGAGCGCTGGGCGGCATACTGGTGGGACTGGGTGCGCCCAAGCTGCTGCCGGCTTACTATGAGCTGGGCATCGGCTATGTGCTGCTCGCGGTGCTGGCGGCAATCGTGCTGCGGCAAGCACGATTGCTGATGGCGTCGGCGCTGCTGCTGTGCGTAGCTTGCGCGATCTTCCTGAGCCAGCAAGTGGCGGCAGACCTGACATCATCGCGCCTGCTGGAGCGTAATTTTTACGGGCGGCTGCTGACACGCGACGTCGGCGACGGCGCCATCCGTGTGCGGCGCCTGACGCACGGTGCAATCCTGCATGGCGAGGAATTCCTGAGTGGCAGCAATCGCAACAAGCCATGCACCTATTACGGCAGTTCGTCGGGCATCGGCAGGCTGATGCTGGCCACAGCCATGCAAGACGCCCGCCATGTGGGCGTGATCGGCCTGGGTACCGGAACGATGGCCGCATATGGCGAAGCCGGCGACCGCTTCCGCTTCTATGAACTGGACCCGGCGGTGATCAACGTCGCGCGTACCGAATTCAGCTACCTGCGATCCACGCCGGCCAGGGTCGATGTCGTGCTCGGCGATGCGCGGCTGAACCTCGAGCGTGAAGCACCGAATGGTTTCGATGTACTGGTGGTCGACGCCTTCTCCGGCGATGCGATTCCCGTGCACCTGATCACGCGCGAAGCGCTGCGCGCGTATCGCCGTCACATGAAGCCGGACGGCGTGATCGCTTTCCACGTATCGAATCGTTACCTGTCGCTGGCACCGGTGGTGCGCAAGCTGGCCGAGGATCAGGGCATGCGGGCCGTGCTGGTATCCGACGTGCCCACAGCGCCATTGCTGAAGACGGATTGGGTGCTGGTGACGGCCAACGACAAGATACTGAGGATGCCGGCGATCGCCGACGTCGCCAATACGCCGGCCGACATTCCGGGCCTGCGCGTCTGGACCGACGACGCCAATAATTTGTTCAAGATCCTGAAATAAGGCAGCAGCTGCGCAGCGCTCAGTGATCCGCTTGTGCGGCCTCTGCCTTGTGCACGCAGACGCGATCACGGCCGTGGCGCTTTGCCTCGTACAGCGCCTGGTCGGCGGCGGCAATCAAATCGTCCGGACTGCTGATGCCCTTGCCCACTGAGGCCACGCCTATGCTGACACGATAACTGATGGCCAGCTGGCCGGCGCGCACCGCATGCAGCGCGACATTGGCACGGATGCGCTCGGCAATCTGGCGTCCCATCGTTTCATCCGTCGACGGCAGCAGCACGCCGAATTCTTCGCCACCCAGTCGCGCCACCACATCGATACCGCGCACACTACGCAACATGACTTCGGCGAGGTTGCGAATCACCTGGTCACCAACCGGATGCCCATACGTGTCGTTGACTTGCTTGAAGTGATCGATATCGACCAGCAGCAGCGTGATGTCGCGCGGCTTGCGCGTATGGCGCGCCAGCTCCATGTCGGCTGCCTCATAGAAGGCCCGCCGGTTCGCAACGCCGGTCAGCTGATCGGATGTCGCTTGCTTGAGCAGAGACTCCATGCTCTCGCGATGATCCGAAATGTCGCGCACCACGAGATTGAAGCTTGAAGGTTGCACGCCAGGCTCGCTGACCGTCAGCAAGGTGTGCCCCCAGAAGCGGCTGCCATCGCTGCGCTGCATCCAGCCTTCGGTGAAGCTTAGACCGGTCTGGCGCACTTCTTCGAGCCGGTCATACATGCGATCCGGCGTGATCACATCGTTCGGGAACAGCTTGGCATAGGGCTGGCCAACAAAGGTATCGGGCGTCGCGCCAAACAGTGCGGCGACATCGGGATGCCAGCCGCGTATCAGGCCGTGGTGATCAAGCTGCAGCAGCGCATGACGGCTGACGCCGGCCATCATCGCGTTGATCCACGCCTCCTGTTTGTTGAGCAGCATTTCGCGTTTGACCTCGACAGACACATCCTCGAGGCTCGCCATCAAGGCGTCGGCGGCGACCTTGATCACGGTTAGCGAATAATGTACGGCCTCAGCGTGGCCGCGCGTGCCGGTTGGCAGCGAGATGCGATGCGACTTCAGCAGCGTGCCTTCCCGGTACGGGAAGTTCGCCGCCATTTTCTGCAGGTCGGGCACGAAAGGGTCGAGCGTGTCGAACAGGTTGTCGAGCGCGTCCCCCTGCTTCGCCAGCGGCATCAGCAGTTTCACCCCCACCGGATTGATCAGCTGGACCTCGCCATCGAGGTCGGTCTGTACCAGCCCTATCGCAGACTGGTACAGGTACTCCATCAGGTGTTCGTAAGGGGGCTGATCTCCCGCGATCATTCAGAGGCCTCGCCCAGGCGCTCGAGCAGCAGGTAGCTGGTCGGCGACGCGGGCGCATGCAGCAGGCGCAGCTTGGCCTTGGTCTTGGCCGAACGGAAAGCGATCACGTAATCGATGGTCGAGTCGAGCGCTTCCTTGCGCAGCAGGGCCTGCGCAAGACGCCCGGCCACCATGCCGTTGTCCATGCAACGCGCGATCTCTTCGAAAAACTTACGACCGATGACGTCGGATGGCTGGAGGAGCGCCTGGCGCACTTCATACTGGTTGTAGCGGCAAGCCCGGCCTTCGCGATCCATGCCAACCACGCCGAAGGGCAATTGATCGAGCTCTTCGTCGCTGGCCTGGTCGAGCCAGGCATGCAGCTCTTCGGCCGCCAGGTCAATGGTATAGGTGCTCATCGTCTTTACTTTCGACTCGGTGCACATCACCAGCAGACACGTGCATGGCGATGCGCGGACTTGTAATTGATTAAGTATAAACGCAGCAGTCGTTTTTTGAACTGAACGGCCGAGAAATAAAAATGCTTTCCAAAATAAAAACGCCTCGCGGCGCTGGGCTGCAAGGCGTTGTCATGCCGGGGCCGCCGGCTATCGGGCGCGCCGCCGGGGCGCAGCCACATTATTTGCAGATCTTGCCGACCAGTTCCTCGTCGGTACTGCCCGGCCTGACAGCAGTCAGGCGCAGCGGGGTCTGCATGTCACCGACTACCTCGCCCTTGCCATCCTTGCCGGTGTAGCGAACCACTTGTTCGGCGCCGACCTTGCGGCTGGCGCAATCGATGGTGGTCAGGGTCTTCTCGGACGCATACTCCTTTGCTTCAAGGCTGGTCAGCGGCTTGTGGAAGTTGGTCAAGGTCCACAGCTTCACGCGCCCCTGCTCGTTCGACAGGAACGCGCTGTCATACAGCTCATCGGCGTCGGCGCGCTTCTGGTACGACACCCATGCAGCGTGTGCCGGGGCTGCAGTGGTCACGGCCATCACGGCCACTGCGAACAGCGCCGGCCATGAACGCTTCGACGACATTCTGGTATCTGCTTTCAAGATCGGCTTACCTCAGTTCAGTTTGCGCGGCTTGCCGAAGTTGCCTTCCTTCGGGAACAGGAAGGTGGTCTTGCTCGGGCCCATGCCGACGATCTGCACCATCGCAGGCTTGTCCGTGATCGAGCCGTCAAAGTGAACTGCGCCGGCCGGGTGGAACATGTAGCTGCCGGTCTTCAGCGGCGTCGTCGACTGCGGATCCCAGCTGTCATCGGTGCCTGCATTCCAGGTGCCTTCGACGACGATCACGTGACGGTCTTCGCCATGGAAGTGCGGCGCGCTCATGATGCCGGCTGGGAAAAAGGCGCGAATCACGTACATGCCCGGCTGCGACGGGTCGCCATAAATGACGGCGACCTTCGCACCAGCACCGGCATCTTTCCAGACGATTTTTTCAGGCGGCACGACGATGAAGTCCTTGTCGCTGTTGGCGGAGAAGCTCGGCGACATCGCGAGCACCGAAGCGAGGGCCGATGCGACGGCCAGGAAGCGGAATCCGGATTTCATAAGGGGGCCTTCAAGAAAACAATAAGCCAATAAAATTCAGCCTCGGGATTATCACCGATAATCCTTGCCACGACGGCACTGCAGCAGCGACCGGCGATGATGAAAAATTTTTGTGGGAGACAAGAAGAATGAAACTCGTACGCTACGGCCGCCCCGGCCGCGAAAAGCCCGGACTCATCGATGCCGACGGCAAGCTGCGCGACCTGTCGGGCATCATCGACGATATCGGGCCCGAGCAACTGTCGGACAAGGCCCTGGCGAAGTTGGCGCGCATCAATCCGGCCAAGCTGCCGGCGGTGCGCGGCAAGCCGCGCTTTGGCGTTCCCATTCATGGCGTCGGCAAATTCCTCGCGATCGGCCTCAACTATTCGGACCACGCGGCCGAGTCGAACATGCCGATCCCGAAGGAGCCCATCCTCTTCACGAAAGCGATCAGCTCGCTGTCGGGTCCGGATGACGATGTGATGCAGCCGAAGGATTCGACCAAGATGGATTGGGAAGTCGAGCTCGGTGTCGTGATCGGCACGCGCGCCCATCATGTGAGCGAGCGTCAGGCACTGTCGCACGTGGCCGGCTATTGCGTGGTCAACGATGTGTCCGAGCGCGCCTTCCAGCTCGAACGTGGCGGCAGCTGGGACAAGGGCAAGGGCTGCGACGGCTTCGGTCCGGTCGGCCCGTGGCTGGTGACGCGCGATGAAATCGCCAACCCGCAGCGACTGGCCATGTGGCTGGACGTGAACGGCGTGCGCCGCCAGACCGGCAATACGAAGACGATGATCTTCTCGGTCGCGAAGATCGTCAGCTATGTGTCGCGCTTCATCACGCTGATGCCGGGCGATATCATCGCCACCGGCACGCCGCCGGGCGTGGGCATGGGCATGAAACCGCAGCAATTCCTCTCGCCGGGCGATGAAATGCACCTCGGGATCGAGGGCCTCGGCGAGCAGCGCCAGAAGGTGGTTCGCTTCAAGAAGACCTGAAGCCGGCAATCAGGCGCTACAGCGACACAGCGATACAGATACAGCGATGCAACGTGGGCGGGATGACCAGGCGCTGGCCCGGCATCCCGCTTTGTCATTCGGCGTCGATCTGTTTTGCCGGCGACGCGGCAATGAAGGCCGGCAGCTGCAGGCAGGCGTCATTGATGCGCATGACTGTCGGCATCGCCGACAGGTCGCAGTTCATGCGTTGCGCATTGGCTACCTGCGGCACCAGCAGGCAATCGACCAGCGACGGCGTGTCGCCATAGCAGTAACGGCCGACACGCGGGTCATGGGCCAGCATCTGTTCGACCGCAGCCAGCCCCTGCTCGCACCAGTGCTTGTACCAGCGTCCCTTGTCCTCTTCGGACACTTTCATCTCGCCGGTCAGGTAGCGCAGGATGCGCAAGTTGTTGACCGGATGGATGTCGCAGGCAATCGACAAGGCCAGGCTGCGCAACCATGCGCGATCGAGCGCATCTTTCGGCAGCAGCGCCGGCTCGGGATGGACCTCCTCCAGGTATTCGATGATAGCCAGCGATTGCGTGATCACCGCGCCATCGTCGAGCGCCAGCGAAGGCACCAGCGCATCGGCATGGAGCTTGCGGTACTCGGGCTTCAGCTGTTCGCCGCCGTCACGCAGCAGGTGTACTGGCACCATCTCGCAGGACAAGCCCTTCAGGTTCAGCGCAATGCGCACCCGGTACGACGCCGAGCTGCGGAAATAGGTGTAGAGCTTCATCGTCATCCCTTCAGCCGCCCAGGTAGGCGGCCACCACGCGTTCATCCAGCAGCAGCCGCTCGGCCGAGTCGCCAAGCACGATGCGCCCGCTTTCCATCACATAGCCGCGATCGGCCACTGACAGCGCCTGGCGCACGTTCTGCTCGACCAGCAGGATGGTCACGCCCTGTGCGGCGATGTCGCGGATCACTTCGAAGATGCGCTCGACCATGATCGGCGACAGGCCCATCGACGGCTCATCCAGCAGCAACAGCTTGGGTTGGCTCATCAAGGCGCGCGCCATCGCCAGCATCTGCTGCTCGCCGCCGGACAAGGTGCCGGCCAGCTGCGACTCGCGCTCTTTCAGTCGCGGGAAGATGCCAAACCAGCGCTCGATGTCAGCATCAACCGCTTCGGGGTCGTTACGCACATAGGCGCCCATCAGCAGGTTTTCGCGTATCGTCATGCGCGCAAACACGCCGCGCCCTTCCGGCACCATCGCCAGCCCGCGCTCGGGCAGCGCATGGGCTGGCACGGCATCGATCGCATGACCCTCGAACATTACCTGCCCGCTGCGACGCGCGCGCGGCAAGGTGGCGGTAATGGCCTTGAGCGTCGTGCTTTTGCCGGCGCCATTGGCACCGATCAGCGTCACCACTTCACCGGCGTATACGTCGAAATCAATGCCGCGCACGGCTTCGATACCGCCAAAAGCCACCGACAGGCCGCGCACACTCAGTAACGGAAGGCTTTGGCTCATGCCGCCTCCTTGCCAAGGTAGGCAGCGATCACCGCCGGGTCCTTCTTCACCGCATCGGCCGAGCCGTCGGCAATCACCTTGCCATAGTCGAGCACGGTGATGCGATCGCACAGGCCCATCACCAGCTTCACGTCATGCTCGATCAGCAGGATGGTGGTGCCGCTGTCGCGGATGCGGGTCAACAATTCGCGCAAGGCTTCCTTCTCGGTCGCATTCATGCCGGCGGCAGGCTCATCCAGCGCCAGCAGCTTGGGTTCGGTCGCCAGTGCGCGCGCTATCTCCAGCCGGCGCTGGTCGCCATAAGACAGCGTGCGCGCCGTGCGCTGCGCCAACGGCGCAATACCGACGAAGTCGAGCAGCTCCAATGCCTTGCGCTCGATTTGCGCTTCTTCTTCGCGCGCTGCGCGATGACGAAGGATGGCACCCAGCACACCCTGATGCGTGCGCACGTGGCGGCCGACCATCACATTCTCCAGCGCGCTCATGTCGCCGAACAATCGGATGTTCTGGAAGGTACGTGCAATGCCGGCCTGCGCGACGCGATGCGGGGCCGACGGCGAATACGCATGGCCGTCGAGCATGAAGCTACCCTCGTCGGGCTGATACAGACCGGTGATGACATTGAAGCAGGTGGTCTTGCCCGCGCCATTGGGGCCGATCAGGCCATGGATGTGACCATGCGCGACTGACAGGCTCACGCCCGACAGCGCCTGCAGGCCACCGAAGCGCTTTGACGCATGGGTGACGGACAGCAGCGCGCTCATGCCCGGCTCCCCTGCTTGCCATTGGGCTCGACCAGCAGCCGGTCTTCGCGGCGCGGCGACGGCCACAGTCCTGATGGACGCGCAAGCATGATCAGCACCAGTGCCAGCCCGTACAACAACTGGCGCAGCACTTCGGCTTCGATCCAGATCGAGCCGAACAAGGCCATCTGTACCGGCTCCACCGTATGGCGCAGCACCTCGGGCAAGGCGGCCAGCAGCACCGCGCCCAACACGACGCCGGGGATATGGCCTATGCCACCGAGCACCACCATCGCCAGCACAGCGATCGATTCCATCAGCGAGAACGACTCCGGCGACACGAAGCCCTGGAAAGCACCGAACATCGCGCCGGCCACGCCGCCGAAGCTGGCGCCCATCGCAAAGGCGAGCAGCTTCATGTTGCGTACATTGATGCCCATGGCCTTGGCAGCAATCTCGTCTTCGCGAATGGCAATCCATGCACGGCCAAGGCGCGAATGCTGCAAGCGATGCGAGAAAAACACCGTGGCCACGCACAGCAGCAGGAAGAGGAAGTAGTAGGCATTCACCGAAGGCATCGCCAGGCTGCCGACGTGCACGATGCCCCCCGAGCCGGCCTCGCCGGCCAGCGACACGCCACCCAGCTTCACCGGATCGATCAGGTTGATGCCCTGCGGACCGTTGGTGATGTTGACCGGGCCGTTCAGGTTGTTCATGAAGATGCGGATGATTTCGCCAAAACCCAGCGTGACGATCGCCAGGTAGTCACCGCGCAGCTTCAGCGTCGGCGCACCGAGCAGCGCGCCGGCCAGCCCGGCCACCGCCGCGGCGATCGGCACGATCAGCCATACGGACAAATGGATGCCGCTGGTCGCCAGGTCCTGGCCGACGACTTGCAGCAGCCATTCACCGGCGGCCGGATATTCGAGTTGCAACGATTCGATCACAGCCACCAGCTGCGGCGATGCAAGCAGCCCTGCGAGGTAGGCACCGATGGCAAAGAAAGCGATATAGCCGAGATCGAGCAGGCCGGCAAAACCGACGACGATGTTCAGGCCCAGCGCCAGCATGATGTACAGCAGCGCCACGTCGGCGATGCGCACCCAGGAATTGCCGAAAGGCGCGGCAACAAAGGGAAAGGCGATGACCAGCAGCACCAGCACTGCCCACCACAGCTTGCCCTTGTTCATTGCGGACGCATCATCGGCGGCCGACCCGGCTGCAGTCCCGGCAGTAGCGGCAGTATTCGTTTGCCCGGCCTTGTTATTGTTGTTGTTTGCGTGACTCATGGCATCGAGGCTGGTTTACGAGCGGTCGGCAACGCGCTCGCCCATCAGTCCGGACGGACGCAGGGTCAGCACGAGGATCAGCACGACAAAGGCGAAGATGTCCTGGTAATGGCTGCCCAGCACGCCGGCCGTCAGGTCGCCGATGTAACCGGCACCGAGGCTCTCGATCAGGCCCAGCAGTATGCCGCCCAACATCGCGCCATAGATATTGCCGATGCCGCCGAGCACCGCCGCCGAGAAAGCCTTCAAGCCGGGCACGAAGCCCATCGCGAACTGCGCCGATGCGTAATTGGCAGCCCACATCACGCCAGCCACCGCCGCCAGCGCAGCGCCGATGGCAAACGTGAACACGATGATGCGATTGGCATCAACGCCCATCAGCGCCGCCACGCGCGGATTCTCGGCCACGGCGCGCATCGCGCGGCCCATGCGGGTGCGCTCGACCAGCAGCACGAGGCCCATCATCGCAATCGCCGCCAGTATCAGCAGCAGCACCTGCGTCGGCGTGATCAGCGCGCCGGCCACATGCAGCGGCTCGGTCGCCAGCACCTGCGGGAAAGGCAAGGGATTGCGGCCCCAGATCATCATCGCAAAGGTCTGCAGCAAGATGGACACGCCAATGGCGGTGATCAGCGGCGCCAGTCGCGGCGCATCGCGCAGCCGGCGGTAGGCAATGCGCTCGATCAGCAAGCTGACGACCACGCACACGGGCACGGCGCCGGCAATCGCGATCATCAATTGCAGGATGCCCGGCAAACCCGGTGCGATTTTCTGCAGCCATTGCAGCAAGGTCCAGCTGGTCATCGCTCCGATCATCAGCACTTCGCCATGCGCGAAGTTGATCAGGTTGAGCACGCCATAGACCATGGTGTAACCCAGCGCCACCAGCGCATACATGCTGCCGAGGACCAGACCGTTGATCAGTTGCTGGACGAGGATATCCATGCGCGGTCCCGCGGCGTCAGGCGGCCGGCTTGGCCGACAGTCCCTTGGGCAACGGGAAGGTCACGTTCTCTTCGACGCCGTCGAGCGCACGCACGCTGCCGGCACCGAGCGACTTCAGGCGATCGATCACCTGCTGCACGAGGATCTCGGGTGCGGAGGCACCGGCGGTGACACCGATGCGGGTCACGCCTTCCAGCCAGGCCGGGTCGATCTGCGCGGCATTGTCGACCATGTAGGCGTTGGCACCGTGATTGGTCGCCACTTCGCGCAGGCGATTCGAATTCGAACTGTTCGGGCTGCCGACCACGATCACCAGTTGCACCTGTGGCGCCATGAACTTGACGGCTTGCTGGCGGTTGGTGGTCGCGTAGCAGATGTCACCCTTCTTCGGCTCGGCGATGCCGGGGAAGCGGCGCTTCAACGCAGCGATGATCTCGGTCGTATCGTCGACCGACAACGTGGTCTGCGACACGAAGGCCAGCTTGTCGGGCGACGTGACTTGCAGCGTGTCGACATCGCCGACCGTCTCGACCAGGTACATGCCGCCATCGCTCTGGCCCATCGTGCCCTCAACTTCCGGGTGGCCCTGATGGCCGATCATGATGATTTCGCGGCCCTCTTCGCGCATCTTGGCGACTTCGACGTGCACCTTGGTCACCAGCGGGCAGGTCGCATCAAACACTTTCAGGCCACGCTGCTCGGCCTCGGCCTTCACGGCGCGCGAAACACCGTGCGCGGAAAACACCAGGTGGCTGCCGGCAGGCACATCGTCGAGGTCTTCGATGAAGATGGCGCCCTTGTTGCGCAAATCGGCCACCACATAGGCGTTGTGCACGATCTCGTGGCGTACATAGACCGGCGCGCCGAATTGCGCGAGCGCGCGCTCGACGATTTCAATCGCACGGTCGACACCCGCGCAAAAGCCGCGCGGCTGGGCTAGCAGGATTTCATTGGTCATGGCTTTTCGCTGGCTGGTTGCGCGTCACAGCACGCCGATGATCTGAACTTCGAACTTCACCGGCTGGCCTGCCAATGGATGATTGAAATCGAACAGCGCATCGCGCTCGCCCATCTCCAGCAGCACGCCGGCGAACTTGCCGCCGCCCGGCGCATTGAAATCGACCAGGTCGCCGACCGCATAGCTTTCGTCGGCGTCGGAGTTCTCGCGCAGCGTCGCCAGCGACACGCGCTGCAGCAGCTCCGGATTGCGCGGGCCGAAGGCCGTGCCGGCCGGCAGGTCGAAAGTCTGGTGCGTGCCCTCGGCCAGGCCCAGCAGGCAGGCCTCGAGTGCAGGCGCAAGCTGGCCGGCGCCCAGTTGCAGCGTGGCCGGGTTGTCGTCGAAGGTGGTCACGATATCGCGGCCGTCGGCCGAGGACAGCCGGTAATGCAGGGTCAGGAAGGCGCCTTCGGCGACGACGGGGTGTGGCAAATTCGACATAAATAGCGCGACAGAAAAGGGACCACGTATTGTAAGCCAGCCGGAGGCCGCTGCCCGCCGCCGTGTTGGCGGATTCCCCGCTAGATTCCCTGCTTTTCGATCATGACTAGGGGGTCGCATGCGCATCACCGATCTGCCGCCGATGCTGCGGCCACGCGAACGATTGATCGCCCAGGGCCCGGACACGCTGGCCGATGCCGAATTGATTGCCATCCTGCTGCGCACTGGCAGCGGGGGCCAAAGCGCGATCGATCTCGCGCGCCAGCTATTGGAGCGTTTCGGCTCGCTCGGCGCACTGCTGCGCGCCGAGCCGCAGGAATTGAAGGGCCTGCGCGGCCTGGGCGACACCAAGCGCGCCACCCTGCTCTGCGTGAATGTCCTGCTGCGTCGTGCACTGAAAGACGACCTGCAACAGGGCTGCCTGCTCGATTCACCGCAAGCGGTCAGGCGCTACCTGCAGCACCAGTTCGCATGGATGAAGACGGAATGCTTCGTCGGCCTGTTCCTCGACACCCAGGGAAGGCTGATCGAAGCGGTCCAGCTCGCCACCGGCACCCTGGACCGGGTCAATGTCTATCCGCGCGAAGTCATTCGGCTGGCGCTGAAGCAGAATGCCGCAGCGGTGATCTTCGCGCACAACCATCCGGGGGGACGTGCGCAGCCCAGCGAACTCGACAAGACCCTGACCCGCCAGCTGAAACAGGCGATGGCCTGCGTCGAGGTCCGGCTGCTCGACCACCTGATCGTCGCCGGCCAGGAGACCTGGTCTTTTCATGAACACGGGCTGTGCTGAAGCGGCTCCCGGCCCGATTGTGACCGGCATTTGTTGCAAAACTGTGGATTGGCGCGAGAAATTGTTAAATACGACCCCAAGCGCCATGTCACAATTTTAATTCGCAAGTCATTGAATCTTCGTATTTTTTTCTGTACAATCGCGGTCTTTGCCAAATTCTGGATCAACAAGGAGTCTGCTGTGGCACGTGTATGCGAAGTTACCGGGAAGAAGCCGATGGTCGGCAACAATGTCTCCCACGCAAATAACAAGACCAAGCGCCGCTTCCTGCCCAACCTGCAGAACCGTCGTTTCTGGGTTGAGTCGGAAAACCGCTGGGTTCGTCTGACCGTTTCGGGCGCGGGCATCCGCGTCATCGACAAGCTGGGCATCGATGCGGTGCTGGCCGATATGCGCGCACGTGGCGCGAAAGTTTAATCAGGTTTACGCAAAGGATACTGAACCATGGCAACCAGCAAAGGCCGCGAGAAGATCAAACTGGAGTCGACTGCCGGCACCGGTCATTTCTACACCACCACCAAGAACAAGCGCACGATGCCCGAGAAAATGTCGATCGTGAAGTTCGACCCGAAGGCACGCAAGCACGTCGAGTACAAAGAAACCAAGATCAAGTAATCGTAGTCTTCGGTTTAGCTCGATACAAAAAACCTCGCGAATTTCGCGAGGTTTTTTTTCGCCTGTCGCATGCACCTCTGCACCGCCGCATCAAGCATAAAAAAAGCCCCGCATCCAACGCGGGGCTTTTTATCGAGGCTGCCGCCGTATCAGGCGTAGCTGCGCAGGCGCAGCGAGAACTCCTGCAGCGAACGGATGCCCGAGGCTTCCGCACGTGCGCACCAGTCGCGCAGCTGCTGCAGCAGCTGGTCGCTGCTGGAATGCGAACGCTCCCAGATGGCCCCGAGCTCGACACGCATCTCGTGCATGGTCTTCAGTGCCTTGCTGTGCTTGAACAGCTCGGTCAGTTGCTGCTGCTGGCCGCTTTCGAGGCTGGCCGGCTCGCGTTGCAGCAGTTGCTTGGCCGACTTCAGGAAGCCCGACTCCAGCGCTGCATTGTCACGCAGATGGGCCAGTTCATCCTGCCAGGTGCTGCGCAGCGAGCGCGCATACTTGGCCATCACATCGTAGCGGTTCGCGACCACCGACTGCAGGGTGTCGAGATCGGCGACCAGCTTCTTGCGATCGAATTTCGGTGCCGGTGCAACCTTCTTCACCTTGGCCAGACCGAAGAACGACAGGATGGAAATGTACAGCCAGCCGATATCAAACTCCCACCACTTGTTCGACAGCTTGGCCGACGTGCCATAGGTGTGATGGTTGTTGTGCAGTTCTTCGCCGCCGATGATGATGCCGATCGGGAAGACGTTGGTCGACGCATCCTTGCAATCGAAATTGCGGTAGCCCCAGTAGTGGCCGATGCCGTTGATGATGCCGGCAGCCGTGACCGGGATCCAGATCATCTGCACTGCCCACACCGTCAGGCCGAGCACGCCGAACAGCGCGACGTCGACGATCAGCATCAGGGCCACGCCCCATGCCGAATGCTTGGTGTACAGATTGCGCTCGAGCCAGTCATCCGGCGTGCCGTGGCCGTACTTTTCGATCGTTTCGCGGTTCTTCGATTCGACGCGATACAGTTCCGCGCCTTCAAGCAGCACGGTCTCGATGCCGCGCGTGACCGGGCTGTGCGGGTCATCGACGGTTTCGCACTTGGCGTGATGCTTGCGGTGGATCGCTGCCCACTCTTTGGTGACCATGCCGGTCGTCAGCCACAACCAGAAGCGGAAGAAATGGCTGGGAATGGCATGCAGATCCAGTGCGCGGTGCGCCTGGCAGCGATGCAGGAAGATGGTGACAGCTGCGATCGTCACATGCGTGACGGCCAGCGTGAACAACAGGATTTGCCATCCGCTGGCGCCAGTAATGCCGTTGAGCAGGAAATCGAGAACGGCATCCAGGCCGGAATGTTGGGACATTTTTTCTCCAGTACGTAAATCAGGCGCGGGCTCGGGATCCTAAGCAGACGCAATTGCGGCTTTCCCTTCACCCAGACAAAACCTCTTTGGCGCGTAGCCTTCGATGTTTCGTCAACGGCTCTTAGCCATTAGAAAGAATTGTACGCGCTTTTGGGTGCGCGAGCCCCAAAACTTGACGAGAACGTGAATATAAAGCCTTTCGAATCAATGACTTGTTGGTCACAGATGAAAGTTTTTATCATTTCGACAGCGGCGCAGTGAGTTGCACGCCCCGCTCTTTCAATATCGTCAACAACGCCAGGTTCACTGCCGACAGCACCGAAGCCTTGCCTTTCTCGGGGTCGTTTATCCAGAACGCGAACTCCAGTTCCAGCCCTTCGGGTGCAAAACGCAGCAGCAAGCCGGTCGGTGCCGGCGTGGCGAGCACGCGCGGTATCGAAGCGACCACAGGCAGCGCAGCGCCAAACAGTGCATCGAGGTCGGTGTCTTGCTTGACGATGAGCGTGGTGGCGACGCGCGTATTGCGATCGCTCAGGCACAAGTTTTGGACCGGCGACGACACCAGCAATTCATTCGGAATCACCGACTCGACGCCATCGCCGCCCTTGATCACCGTATAACGGGTATTGATCTGCACCACTTGCCCGCTGTAGCGGTCCACCGTCACCACATCGCCGATGGCAAGGCTGCGCTCGAGAAGGATCACAAAGCCCGACACATAGCTGCTGACCAGTTTCTGCAAGCCCAGGCCCAGGCCGACGCCGAGCGCGCCGCCGAACACCGACAGCACTGTCAGGTCGATGCCCACCAGCGACAGGCTGACCAGCACCGCTACCAGGATCAGCGTTGCGCGACCGACGCGCGACAGCACCGCCCGTAATGACGAGTGCATGGTGTCGAGCTTCATCAGGCGGTGCTCGATCAGTGCCGATGCCCACAAGGCCAGCACCAGCGTGATGCCGACATAGACCAGTGCCTGCAGGATCACCAGCAGGGATTCGCGATGACGTCCGACCGGCAGCGTGGTGTCCTCAAGGAAGATCACGAACTCCGGCCACAGCCCGGTGATGTAGATGGCCAATCCCGACCAGACCAGCACGGCGAACACTTGCTCGAACGCTTGCAGCACGCCGCCGACGTGGCCGTTGCGCGCAAAGGCCTTGCGGACCATGTAGAACACCAGTCGGATCAGCAGGAAGGACAGCAGCAGCGGCAAGGCCGTGCGCAGCAGTGCGACGGTTTGCCAGCGGCTCAGCAGGAGAATGGCGATCACGATCAGCATCAGCGTGACCAGTGGAGTCAGCACGCGCTGGAAACTGTCGAGGGCCGTGCTGAAACTGCCGAGCTTGACTGGCTGTCCCGAGAAGCGGCGCATCAGCGCATGCGACAGCAGCCAGCCGCCGACCACGCACAGAACCAGAGCCAGCAACTGCCAGCGCAAATCCGGGCTATCGAAGTCGGCTAGCAGTTCAGGCAAGAGATTCGATGAAGTTTGCATGGCAGCGGCGGCGCGACGGCCCGAAGTGGATGTGCGTACTTGTTTGTTGGCTTATTCGCTGGCTTCTTGCTGGGTGTCGACGCTTGCTGTGTCGACGCTTGCTGTGTCGTCGCTTGTCGTGTCTGCGATTTTTTCTGCACCGGTTTCAGCGCCGGCATCTGCACGATCCTCAGCGCCCTCTTCCGCGCCGGTTTTCTTGCGTTTGCCTGCGCTTACCTTCTTGCCGGCTTTCGCAGCAGCCTCGTCGTCTGCTGGCGCACCAGACTTCTTGCGCTCCAGCACAGCCGCAAAGAAACCATCGGTCTGGTGGCGATGCGGCAGCAGTTTCAGGTAATCGCCGGTATCGAGCGCCAGCTTCTGCTCGGCCAGCACGGCATTCGCCGGCACCAGCGTGAAGGCATCATGCGCGGCAAGGAATTGCTCGACGATCGCTTCATTCTCTTCCTGCAGCAGGCTGCAGGTCGCATACACGAGCCGGCCGCCCGGCTTCACGAGGCGTGCGGCGCTTGCAAGGATGGCGGTCTGCTTCGCATTGAGCTCGCCGACGCCTTCCGGCGTCTGTCGCCACTTCACGTCCGGATTGCGGCGCAGCGTCCCGAGGCCGCTGCACGGCGCATCGACCAGCACGCGGTCGGCCTTGCCGGCGAGGCGCTTGACCTTCGCATCGTTCTCATGCGCGATCACCACCGGATGCACGTTCGACAGCCCGCTGCGCGCCATGCGCGGCTTGAGCTTGGCGAGGCGCTTCTCGGAAACGTCGAACGCGTACAGGCGACCGGTATTGCGCATCTGCGCGCCGAGCGCCAGCGTCTTGCCGCCGGCACCGGCGCAGAAATCGACCACCATCTCGCCACGACGCGCACCAAGCAGTTGCGCGAGCAGCTGGCTGCCCTCGTCCTGCACCTCGATGCCGCCGTTCTTGAAGATATCCAGATTCTGCAGTGCCGGCTTGCGCGCCAGTCGCAGGCCGAGCGGCGCAAAGGGCGTGCGTTCGAAGTCCGCACCCGCATGCGCGAGCGCAGCTTCGGCGTCTTCGACGGTCGCCTTCAGCGTATTGACGCGCAGGTCCAGCGGTGCCGGACGGTTGAGCGCATCGACCAGTGCCAGCGTGTCCTGCTCACCATACTGGGCATCGAACCGTTCGAGTATCCAGTCGGGGAAGCTGGCCCGCATGGCGCGGGGCAAGTTCGAGCGATCGATGGCCATCACGCGTGTCAGCCATTCATGCTCGCCTTCGGTCAGGCCGCCAAGCGTGTCGATGCCGGCCGACTCGGCCAGCGCCAGCAGCGCGATGCGGCGCATCTGCGCACCCTGGCCGGATTCGGCGAAATGCGTCAGCGCAGAACGCTGGCGAAGCAATGCGTAAACTGCCTCGGCGATCGCGCCACGTTCGCGGCTGCCGAGCTTGGGATGTTCACGGAAATAGCGCGACAGCACGACATCGGCCGGGCCGGTAAAACGCAATACGTCGCGCAGTGCTTCTTCGGTACTGCCGACGATCCAGGGAGGTAATCTCATGGTTTACGGCGCACGCGCTCACCATCGAGCCATGCGCGTCCTTCTAGTATGTCGCGCACTGCGCGCGGGTAAATGATGTGTTCTTGCTGCAGCACACGTGCAGCAAGACTGTCTTCGGTATCGTCGTCCATCACCGGCACGACGGCCTGTTCGACGATGGGGCCGTGGTCCAGCACCGGCGTCACAAAATGCACGGTCGCGCCATGGAACTTCACGCCGGCGTCGATCGCCTGCTGGTGGGTCGCCAGCCCAGGGAAGCTCGGCAACAGCGACGGATGAATATTCAGCAGCCGGCCCTGATAATGCTCGACAAACCCGGGCGTCAGGATGCGCATGAAACCGGCCAGCACCACGAGGTCCGGCGAATATTCGTCGATCACCTTGGCCAGTGCCATATCGAAGCTTGCTCGATCGGGATACTGCTTGTGATTGACCACCGCCGTGGCGATGCCGGCGGCGGCAGCGGTTTGCAGGCCCGATGCTTCGGCCTTGTTGCTGATGACGGCCGCGATTTTCACGGGCCAGTGTTCGGCAGCGGAAGCACGCAGTATCGCTTCCATATTGCTGCCGCGTCCCGAAATCAGGATGACGAGGTTTTTCATTGCGCGCATTCTAACAGTGGGCGATGCGCGCCCAATGCGCGCTATCTGATAATGTGAGCCTATCTGAATAGGCGAATGCCTCTGCAGGCCGATGCAAAAGCTACGGCCCGTACGGAGAGGGCGAAGCAGGAAATTCGGAGAGCATGCGGTCCGCCTGCGTAGCGGCACTGCAAGGGCCCCAACGGGGCCAGCGGCCTGTCAGGCAGGGTCTTGCTGAGCGGAAAGATGGAAGGAGAAGAAAACGCGGAATGCGACTTTTTTCTCGGCCCAGAAATCGGCGGCGTCGCGGAACACGTCAAGCAGGTTCTCGCGCGCTTCCTTGTCGAATTTCTGCGCGTTCGGCAGGTCTTCCAGCACGACCAGGAAACCCGGCTGCTCGCCGGCTTCGAACACCGTCGTCGTCAGGCAATCGGTCAGGGCGTCGTAATTCTTCCCGAACGGCCGGGGAATATGGAAGGATTCCGTGATCGCGGCCAGTACCTGCTGGCGCGTCAACGCCTGCGAGCAATTCGCATACAGGAAATGGTGGCCCATGCGCAGCGCCTCGGCCTGCAGTTCCTCGACCCGGAAGGCCCGGATCGATTGAACGACATTGTGAGGCACCGTGCGCAGCAAGCTGTCGGTCGACAGGGGCTCCACGCTCTCTTCTTCGCGCTGTACAGGCGCGTTGAACATGTAAATATTCACGGTCGGCTTGAGACAATCAAATACGCGCGCAAATCCAATTCAGTGCTTATCGCAACTGCAACAATTGCGCGCGGCCGGCTGAGATTCATGCCTTCAAGGAATCAAATGACCCAATCGCATGACTACCGGTAGTGAGATGATACCTGCCCTTTGGTTTCGGAAAAACCCCTCCGGGCATTTTTGACCGAAAAGTCAGTAACAATTCGGCAAATTAATCGCCAAATCGCGCTAAATAGACTGCAAATCCACGCAAATTAATTGCCCTTCCCGTGCAGACGGGGACTCAGGCAGCCACTTCCCCGGCCCGGCCGGCGACGGTCGAGCGTGCCGGCGCAGCCTCCACACCGAAAAATTGCAGCACTTCGTCGCGCCGTGACAGGGTATCGATCTGGCCCAGCTCGATCAGCGAGCGAGTGTAAGAGGCCTCGAAAAGCAGGTAGGAAGCCAGTGCTGCACCGCGGCGTTCGGTCGCGCCAATAGCCGACAACAGGGTACGGATGGGCAGCGGCAGGCTGCCCACATGACGGCTGGCGATCGAGTCCAGCGGTTGCGACGGCGTGATCGCCAGCATCTCCACCGGCCGCAGCGACGTCTGGGCCAGCTGCTCGGGATTGAGCAGCGCCAGCGTGCGGTTGATCCGGGACAGCCGTTCGATGTCGACCGCAAGGCCATCCAGAAAGATGCTCGACATCGCATGCCCGGCCACCTGCGCGAGGCTGGGGTAGCCCGAAAATTCCTCGAAGCGCCTTTCCGGGCCACCGATATTGCCGGCGCCGATCACCAGCACCTTGTCGGCGCCGAGGTGGATGGCCGGCGAGATCGGCGCCACTTCACGCAAGGAGCCGTCGCCGAAATATTCGCAACGATCGTTGCAGTACAGGGGCACGGACGGGAAGATCAGCGGGATCGCCGACGAGGCCAGCAAATGATCGACGCCGATCTGCTGCTGTACCGAGATGCGCTGCACGCGGGTCCAGCTCGGGATCTCGGACGCAGCCTGGTAATACGTGACATGGCGGCCGGTCGTATAGGACGAGGCCGAGATCGCCAGTGCCGACAGGTGGCCGGCTTCGAGCGCAGCGTCGAGCCGGCGCAAATCCAGCATTTTGTGCAGCAGGCCGACCAGCGGCGAATTGTCGAGCAGCGAATTGGGTGGCTGTGCACGCCATTGCCGCAGCAGCCAGCCGAACGACAGCAGGGTCAGCCAGCGCGCGCCGGAACGGATGACGCCAAAGGAATCAGCACGGTAGACCTGCTCGACATTGAGCTCACGCCAGATGGCCAGCAGGTCGGTGACAGCGGCCTGAAAATCATCGGCCTTGGATGCGTACGCCGTCGCATTGATGGCGCCGGCCGAGGTGCCGCAAACGATGTCGAAAGGATTTTTCGCAGCCGGCCAGCCGGACTCGGACAGCAGCGAAAAAATCGCCTGCAGCACGCCCACCTGGTACGCAGCGCGAGCGCCGCCACCAGTCAGGAACAAGGCAATCTTGTCGGGCCGGGACATACGTACAGATTACCAGTGAGCAAGCCTGTCAGACAATCGGATGATGGACTATTGACCCTTTGCCACAGTCCGCGCGGACTGATCCCGGGCGCCCAACAAAAAAGCCGGCCGGCGCGTGAGCGCCCTGCCGGCTTTCAGGCGATGCGTGTGGCTTACTTCGGCTGCATGCGGATCGCGCCATCGAGACGGATCGTTTCGCCGTTCATCATCGTGTTTTCGAAGATGGTCTTGGCGAGGTGCGCGTATTCGACCGGCTTGCCCAGGCGCGGCGGGAACGGCACCATCTTGCCCAGCGCGTCCTGCACTTCCTGCGGCATGCCCAGCAGCATCGGGGTCTCGAAGATGCCCGGAGCGATGGTCATCACACGGATGCCGTTGCGCGACAGGTCGCGTGCCATCGGCAGGGTCAGGCCGACGACGCCAGCCTTCGATGCGCCGTAGGCCGCCTGGCCGATCTGGCCGTCATAGGCCGCGACCGATGCGGTATTGATGATCACGCCGCGCTCGCCGGCTGCGTTCGGCTCGTTGGCGCACATGGCTTCAGCGGCCAGGCGCGACATGTTGAAGGTGCCGACGAGGTTGATGTTGATCACGCGCTGGAACACGTCCAGCGGATGGGCGCCATCCTTGCCGACGGTCTTGACGGCCGGCGCGACGCCGGCGCAGTTGACCAGACCGACCAGCTTGCCCATGGCGGTCGCAGCAGCGACGACGGCACGGCCGTCGGCATCGCTGGTCACATCACACTTCAGGAACTTGCCGCCCAGCTCGGCTGCCTGCTTCTCACCTGCTTCGACCTGCACGTCAGCCAGCACGACCTTGCCGCCGTTGTCGACGATCATGCGCGCAGTCGCGGCGCCGAGGCCCGACGAACCGCCGGTGATGATGAAGACGTTGTCCCTGAATTCCATGATTGCTCCCAATCTGCTTGTGGTTGATGGTGTTCTTGATAGTGCCACCCGCATCAGCCCTGCCGGTGATACGCGGCAGCTGGCGCAGGCCTTGCCCGGGGCAGGTCGCCCTTGGCAAAACGCCTATGATACCGCCCCAACAAAAAAGGCAGCCCAAGCTGCCTTTTTTGTTTTCCAAAGCTGGCCTTGCTGCCGGCACCGTGGTGCCGGCCACAAGAGAAGCAGCAGATCAGCCGATCAGGCCATTCGCCGCCAGCAGCGGCACGATCAGCAGTGCCACCAGGTTGATGATCTTGATCAGCGGGTTGACGGCCGGGCCGGCGGTGTCCTTGTACGGGTCGCCGACGGTATCACCCGTTACGGCCGCCTTGTGCGCATCGCTGCCCTTGCCGCCGTAATGACCGTCCTCGATGTACTTCTTCGCATTGTCCCAGGCGCCGCCGCCGGTACACATCGAGATGGCGACGAACAGGCCGGTGACGATGGTGCCCATCAGCAGGCCGCCCAGCGCCTTCGGTCCCAACACGATGCCGACCACGATCGGCACCACCACGGGCAGCAACGAAGGAATCATCATTTCCTTGATCGCTGCCGCGGTCAGCATGTCGACTGCGCGACCGTACTCGGGCTTGGCGGTGCCCTGCATGATGCCCGGGATCTCGCGGAACTGGCGACGCACTTCCTCGACCACCGAGCCCGCTGCACGGCCCACCGCTTCCATCGCCATGGCGCCGAACAGGAACGGTATCAGCCCGCCGATGAACAGACCGACAATGATCATCGGGTCCGACAGATCAAAGGTGACGTTGATGCCACGATCAGCCAGTGCATGTGTGTAGTCGGCAAACAGCACCAGTGCGGCGAGGCCGGCCGAACCGATGGCATAGCCCTTGGTCACGGCCTTGGTGGTGTTGCCCACCGCATCCAGCGGGTCAGTGATATCGCGCACGCTGTCCGGCAGCTCGGCCATCTCGGCAATGCCGCCGGCATTGTCGGTGATGGGGCCGTACGCATCGAGCGCCACGACGATGCCCGCCATGCTCAGCATCGCGGTGGCAGCCACTGCGATGCCGTACAGGCCTGCGAGGCTGTACGACACCAGGATGCCGGCGCACACGAACAGCACTGGCCACGCAGTGGACTTCATCGAGATGCCGATACCGGCAATGATGTTGGTTGCATGACCGGTGGTCGATGCCTGCGCAATGTGCTTCACCGGATGGAAGTCGGTGCCGGTGTAGTACTCGGTAATCCACACCATTGCCGCCGTCAGCACCAGGCCGACGATGCAGGAACCGAACAGGCCCATGGACGTCGCCACGCGGTCGCCCGCCATCGTGACCGGTTCCGGGAACAGCGTGGTGGTGACGAAGTAGAACGCGATCAGCGACAGCACGCCGGAGACGATCAGCCCGCGGTACAGCGCCGGCATCACGTTCTTCATGTTCGGGCTGGCCTTGACGAACATCACGCCGATGATGGACGCAATGATCGACACGCCGCCGAGCACCAGCGGATAGGTGACTGCGGCCGATGCCGCCGACGTCACCATCAGCGCACCGAGCGCCATGGTGGCGATCAGGGTCACCGCATAGGTCTCGAACAGGTCGGCTGCCATGCCCGCACAGTCGCCGACGTTGTCGCCCACGTTATCGGCGATCACGGCAGGATTGCGCGGGTCATCCTCGGGAATGCCAGCTTCGACCTTGCCCACCAGGTCGGCACCGACATCGGCCCCCTTGGTGAAGATGCCGCCGCCAAGACGCGCGAAGATCGAGATCAGCGACGAGCCGAACGCGAAGCCGAGCAAGGGCTTGAGCGTTGCCGGGGTCGGCGCTTCGACGCCGCCGATCAGGTAATAGAAGATGGAGACGCCCAGCAGGCCGAGGCCCACCACCAGCATCCCGGTGATGGCGCCGCCGCGGAAAGCGACATCCAGCGCCGGGCCTATGCCGTGCGTGGCTGCCTGCGCGGTGCGCACATTGGCCCGCACCGACACATTCATGCCGATGAAGCCGCAGGCACCGGACAGTATGGCGCCGAGCACGAAGCCGCCCGCCGTCACCCGGTCAAGGAAAGCGCCGATCAGGATCGCCAGCACCACGCCGACGATCGCAATCGTCCGGTACTGGCGGGCCAGATAGGCGGCAGCGCCGGCCTGGATGGCCGCCGCGATTTCCTGCATGCGTGCATTGCCGGCGTCCTGACCAAGGATCCAGCTGCGCGAGATGAGCCCGTAGATCACGGCGATGACGCCGCAAGCAACGGCAAACCACAAGCCTGTTGATGCCATATGTCTCCTCCTGAAGTTCACGACAGTCTTTATAACAAGTAGCCTTCCTGCCTTGTGCCGGCAGGTCGGGCCCTTACTACCAACTTTCGTTATCCCGCTTTATTGTCGTTGCTGTTGCGGGCTTGATGAAACTCGAGGTCTCGCTATGTGCTGCAAAGCTTGCGTGGCCGTGCGGCCGCGCCGGTGTGTGCCCGTGTCGGGCAGCGTGGCGCATTAACTGAATACTGCATGAAAAAAGCGGACCTGAGTCCGCTTTTCTTTTATTGCGTCATTCCGCGAGCGCCTTGAAGGCACGGTCACGGATTTCCTCGACCGGTCCCACGCCTTCGATTTTGCGATACTTCGGCGCGCCCGGCTGGCCGGTCTTGGCCCAGTCGTTGTAGTAACCGACGAGGACCTTGGTCTGGTCATGGTAGACCGCGAGGCGCTTCTTGACGGTCTCTTCCTTGTCGTCGTCACGCTGGATCAGGTCTTCGCCGGTGGCGTCGTCCTTGCCGGCGATTTTCGGCGGATTGAATTTGACGTGGTAGGTGCGGCCCGAGGCCGTGTGCACGCGGCGGCCGCTCATGCGCTCGATGATGGCTTCGTCCGGCACATCGATTTCGAGTACGTAGTCGATCGCAACGCCGGCGTCTTTCATCGCATCGGCTTGCGGAATGGTGCGCGGGAAGCCGTCGAACAGATAGCCATTCGCGCAATCGGCTTGCTTCAGTCGGTCCTTGACCAGGCCAATGATGATGTCATCCGACACCAGGCCGCCCGCATCCATGACCTTCTTCGCGGCGATACCGAGGGGGGTGCCCTCTTTCACCGCGGCGCGCAGCATGTCGCCGGTCGAGATTTGCGGGATGTTGAATCGTTCTTTGATATAGGAAGCCTGGGTACCCTTGCCGGCACCGGGCGCTCCCAACAGGATGAGCCGCATCGTAAATCCTTAAACTAATTTTTATCTCTGACTGCAGGACAGGGAATCCACCGGGCGAATGATGTTCACGACCGGGATTCCGGGCAGCGCGGCGGTATTGTCTCCCAATTACCTTGCCCGAAACTTACCACAGAATCCAGGATGGGCCGGAATTGGCGGCCGTTGACGCCCCTCAAGACGCAAATAGACGCTGTACTCGTTCCAGGTCTTCCGGCGTATCCACACCGGCAGCCGGTGCTTCATCAACCACATGCACCGCGATGCGATGGCCATTCCACAGCACACGCAACTGTTCGAGCGCTTCGATGCTCTCGATCGGCGATGGCGGCAATGACGGGTACAGCTGCAGGAAAGACTGACGATACGCGTAGATGCCGACATGCCGCAGTGCGACATAGTCTTTCGGCATCATCGACCGGTCGCGTGCAAACGCATCGCGATGCCAGGGCAGCGGCGCGCGCGAGAACAGCAAGGCATCGCCGCGTGCATCAAGCACGACTTTCACCACGTTCGGGTTGAACAGGTCGTCGGTTGAATGAATCGGATGGGCGGCGGTCGCCACCGGTGCCTCGGCGCGCACGCGCGCAGCACAGGCATCGATCAGCGCCGGATCGATCAGGGGTTCGTCGCCTTGCACATTGACGATCACCGCCTCCTCGGGCAGGCCGATCGCAGCGGCGACTTCGGCAATGCGGTCCGTGCCTGACGGATGGTCGGCCCGCGTCATGCGGGCGGCGATACCGTACTGTGCGCAGGCTGCCATCACGGCATCATGATCGGTCGCGACAATCACCTGCGCAGCTGACGATTGCGCGGCACGTTCGGCCACCCGCACCACCATGGGCTTGCCGGCGATGTCGGCCAGCGGCTTGTCGGGCAGCCGTGTGGACGCCATGCGGGCAGGAATGATGACAGTAAAGGTCACGGGCAGGAGGCTCGGTGAGAAAGCAAGTGCAGCCGGGGTAGCGGAAGCAGCAGTGTCTGAACGGGAAGCGAACGCGCAGTTCAGTGCGCCGTTCAGGCCGCAGGACCGTCAGCGTTACCGGACGTACCGGATGCCGGCGCGGCATTCAGGTCGCGCGCTTCCTCAGCCCACATGATCGGTATGCCGTCGCGTATCGGATACGCAAGGCGATCGGGTTGGCAGATCAGTTCCTGCGCATCCTTGTCGTATTTCAGTGGTCCCTTGCACAAGGGGCAGACCAGGATGTCAAGCAGTCGGGTATCCACGCAATTTCTCCACGATGTTATCGGCCAACGGCCCTGCGATGCTGGCGCGCACGGGAACCACCCACAGTCGGCGGTCGGCACGCAACGTCGCGTTGCGCGCGCATTTTACTGCATCCTTCTCGGTGATCAGGATCACATCGGCATCGATGGCTGCAAACGGATTGCCGGCGAAATCATGGTGATCCGGCAGCGCCAGTGTCACGACCAGTGGCACGCCACGCCCGGCCAGCATGTCGAAGAAACGCTGCGGGTGGCCGATACCCGCCGCTGCCGCGACTCGCCGGCCATCATGCAAGGCAGCCAGCGGCATGCGCTCGCTGCGGTCGGCCAGCCGCTCGACCTGTGCCCCTTGCAGATGCATCGTGTAGCTTTGGCTGTCATGCGTTTCGACGCCGTTGAGCACGTAAAAGTCGGCGCGCCGCGAAGCGGGTTCGCGCAAAGGTCCGGCCGGCAGCAGCCAGCCATTGCCGACGCCGCGCGCATCCGACAACTGGATCTCGAGCTGGCGTCCCAGCCGGTAATGCTGGAGTCCGTCGTCGGCGATGATCACGTCGACTTCCGGATGCAGCGCCAGCAAACGGCGCGCCGCCCACACCCGGTCGCGCCCGACCACCACCGGTGCGCCGCTGCGGGTGGCAATCAGCAAGGGTTCGTCACCGACTTCCGCGGCGGTGTTGCCGGCTTTGACTTCGGCGATCTCGTCGGATTGACGGCCGTAACCGCGCGAAATCACGCCGGGATGAAAACCGCGCTCGCGCAGGCTCTCGACCAGCCAGATCGTGAAAGGCGTCTTGCCGGTGCCGCCGATGAAGATATTGCCGACCACGACCACCGGCACGGGCAAGCTCACCTGCCGCAACAGGCGCAGCGCATACAGCAAGCGACGCGCGCCGCTCAGTGCGCCATACAGCCAGGACAGCGGCAGCAGGCCGACCGCGAACCAGCCACGCCGCGCCCACTCGCGCGTAAACAGCGCTTCGAGCTTGCTGCCCCTGACCGTGCTGGCCGGGGAGACCGAAGGTGAAGTCGTCATTTCGCGCCGGCACCTGCAGGGGCGCCGCTCTTGCCGCCCTGGGTCGCAAAATTCAGGCGGCTCATGCCCGCCATGCGCGCAGCCTCCATCACATTGACCACTGATTGATGCGTGGCCATCGCATCGGCATGCACTTCCACCATCAGGTCGGCACGGCCGCGCGCGGCTTCTTTCAGCGCCAGCGCCAGCGATGACGCATCGCGTGCCTCGATGCGGCGGTTGTCGATCGCAAAATGACCATCGGCATCGACGGCCACGCGCAGCAGCTCGGGCAGCTGCTGCTTCTGGTCAGGGTCGGCCGTCGGCAAGCTCACGCGCAGCGCGCTCACCTTGCTGAAGGTGGTGCTGACCATCAGGAAGATCAGAATCACCAACAGCACGTCGATGAAGGCGATCAGGTTGACCTCCGGTCGATCGCGTTCGCGGCCCTTGCGAAAATCCATGTCAGTCGCGCACGCCATTGAGTGCATCGACGAAATGCACGGCCTGCTGCTCCATGTCGACCACGAAGTCATCGACCTTTGCATGGAAGTGGCGATGGCATACCAGCGAGGGCATCGCCACAGCGAGCCCGAATGCCGTGTTGTAGAGCGCCACCGAAATGCCGTGCGCAATCCGCATCGGATCGCCGCCGCCAGCATCCTGCGCGCCGAACAGCTCGATCATGCCGATCACGGTGCCGAACAAACCCAGCAGCGGCGCCAGCGTAGCGATCGTGCCCAAGGTAGTCAGGTAGCGGCCGAGCTGGTGCGCGACCGCACGGCCAGCTTCCTCGATGGCCTGCCGCATCACCTCGCGCGGTGCGCCGACATTGCGCAGGCCGGCGGCCAGCACGCGGCCCAGCGGCGAGTTCTGTTCCAGCTGGCGCAGCACCTCGGCTTCGGCCGGCCCGCTGCGCGCGACACTGATCGCTTCGGCCAGCAAGGTGGGCGGCAGGATGCGTACAGGCCGCAGGTACAATGCGCGCTCGACGATGACCGTCAGCGCAATGATGGATGCGGCAAGCAGGAACCAGATGGGCCAGCCGGCAGCCTGGATGATGGCGAACAAGAGGCAATCCCCGGGTGTGTGGAATCAACGGTTGCAGACTGTATCTGCTTCACTGCCCTCGGGCAAGGAATCTGCGGCGCGCTGCCCTCCCGGCTGGCTAGCATGGAAGCATGGGAATGACCCGCAAAGCCTGCACTCACTTGAGTCGCCGCAAACCGAAGCCAGCGGTCGATGTCAGGTCAAATCGGCCGTTGTTCACATCTGATGTGGATAACTTTGTGGGCAACCCCCGGCACTGCATGCAAAGTCCTTGATTCATAAGCACTTTTCCGAGTTGCCTCAGAATCAGGCAAACAAGGTTTTTCCTTTAATAATCAATGGCTTATCTCAAATCACCCTACTGCCATGCTGGAACATTCGTGATTTGCGTTGTTTTCCCCCTTGCAGGCAATAATGTGGAAAGCCAGCACTGCCCCGCCCGCCGCCATGGAATTTGACTTGCCCGATTCGCTGCCCGACCCACGGTCGAGACCAGCCGCTCCCCGCCCCGAAATACTGACAGTTTCCCAACTGAATCAAGCGGTATCTCGCCTGCTGGAGCGCAGCTTCCCGCTGGCCTGGATTTCGGGCGAGATTTCCAATTTCACCCGGGCTGCGTCCGGACACTGGTATTTCACGCTCAAGGATGCGGGCGCGCAGGTACGCGCCGTGATGTTCCGCGGCCGCGCGCAGTATGTGGACTTCTCGCCGCGCGAGGGCGACAAGATCGAGGTGCGCGCCACCGTCAGTCTGTATGCGCCGCGCGGCGACTTCCAGCTCAATGTCGAGACCATGCGCCGGGCCGGCGTCGGCAATCTGTACGAAGCTTTTTTGCAGCTGAAGGCGAAGCTGGCGGCCGAAGGCCTGTTCGAGCAGGCGCGCAAGCGGCCCATGCCGGCCTTCCCGCGCACCGTCGGCATCGTCACCAGCCCTCAGGCCGCAGCGCTGCGCGACATGATCACCGCCTTCTGTCGACGCGCGCCGCATGTGCAACTGGTGCTGTATCCGACGCTGGTGCAAGGCGATGGTGCCGCCGCGCAGATCGCGCAGGCCATCGCCACCGCCTCGGCACGCGCCGAGTGCGAGCTGCTGATCGTCGGCCGTGGGGGTGGCAGCCTTGAAGACCTTTGGTGCTTCAATGACGAGCGGGTCGCGCGCGCGATCGCAGCCTGCTCGATGCCGGTGATCTCGGGCGTCGGTCACGAAACCGATTTCACGATCGCTGATTTCGTCGCCGACCTGCGCGCGCCGACGCCGACTGCCGCCGCCGAACTGGCGGCCACGCCGCGTGCGGACTGGTTGGCCGAACTGGGTCAGCATGCCGATGCGCTCGATGCCGCGATGCGCCGGCATCTGGATGAACGCACGCAAACGCTGGACTGGCTCGCACACCGCGTGCAAGGACCTGAAGCGGCGATCCGCCAGCACCGATTGAAGCTCGATGCGCTGGGCGCGCGGCTGCAACACGCCACCGAGACACCCCTGGCCGAAGCGCGCCATGCGCTCGCCCAGGCTGCGCGCCGCCTGCAGCATGCGCTGCCCGACACGCGGCTGATGCACAGCCGGCTAGACGCCCGCCGGGAGCGGCTGGCGGCCGGCTTCCAGGCCTGCCGGGTTGCCGCCGACCATCGGCTGTCGGCGCTGCAAGCACAGCTGGAACTGCTGGCGCCGCAACGCACGCTGGAGCGCGGCTATGCGATCGTGCAGGATGAAAACGGGCAGGTACTGCGCGACACAGCGCAACTGAAGGCGCCGCAAACGCTGAACCTCAAGCTGGCATCGGGCAGCGCAAACATCGATATCACCAAGGTCACGCCGGATCGCGGCTGAGCGTTCGTCGCCCAGCGGCTGACAGGCCTTCGGCCTGCCTCGCAAGCGACTTTGCCGCAGCTGTCGGGGCGCACAACGGCGATGGCTGGTTAAGCTATACTTCGGCGGGATTTACAAAGGAGCAAGGCCACGAGCCTGCCTCCATCAACTATAAATAATCATCGTTCTGAATCTACTGGAGGATTTATGGCAGCTATTCTGCAATCCCTGGGCCGCACCGTCATTGCCGGCCTCGTCATCCTGATCCTGCTGGTGCTGATCGCCAGCAGCGTGTCCGGCGTTGCTCCGGCCATGGGCCATGCCTGGGGCGCGTTCTTCATGCGCTGGCTGCACGTGCTGTCGGGCGTGATGTGGATCGGCCTGCTGTGGTACTTCAACTTCGTGCAGATTCCGTCGATGCCGAAGATCCCGGATGAGCAAAAGCCGGCGATCGGCAAGGTCATCGCCCCGACCGCACTGTTCTGGTTCCGTTATGCTGCACTGTCGACCGTGATCACCGGCCTGCTGCTGGCATGGATGAACGGCTACCTGGCTGCGGCACTGGGCCTGCAGGTGCCGTTCCACGCCATCGGCATCGGCATGTGGCTGGCACTGGTGATGGCCTTCAACGTCTGGTTCATCATCTGGCCGAACCAGAAGAAGGCCCTCGGCATCGTCACCGTCGAAGCCGACGAAAAAGCCAAGGCGGCTCGCATGGCCATGCTGACCTCGCGCTTCAACACCATGCTGTCGATCCCGATGCTGTACATGATGGTCGCGCAGCAGAACGCCGGCCTGTAATCAGCACCGCGTCAACTAAAAATCCCGCGCCTCGGCGCGGGATTTTTTTTGTCTGCCGGAGTACGAAGGCCGCGCGGCAGGCGGGCCGGCCCCTGGCTTCAGGTCGCTCGGCGCGGCTCCGGATGCGACTGCTTACAGCGCATTGACGGGAATGCGCAGGTAGCTGATGCCATTCTCGTCCTTCGGTGGCATCTCGCCGGCGCGGATGTTGACCTGCACCGACGGCAGAATCAGCACCGGCATCTCCAGCGTCGCATCGCGCTTGGTGCGCATGTCGACAAACTGCGATTCCGTGATGCTGTCGTTGATGTGGATGTTTTTCTGCCGCTGCTCGCGCACCGTGGTCTCGAAATTCACCGGGCGGTTATTCGGCGGATAGTCGTGGCACATGAACAGGCGCGTATCCTCCGGCAGGCTCAGGATCTTCTTCACCGACTTGTACAGCGTCTTCGCATCGCCGCCGGGGAAGTCGCAGCGCGCAGTGCCGACGTCAGGCATGAACATGGTGTCGCCGACGAATACCGCATCGCCGATCTGGTAGGCGACACAAGCCGGCGTATGGCCGGGCACATACATCGTGCGACCCGTCAGCGCGCCGATCGAAAAGCTTTCCTCGTCTTTCAGCAGGTAATCGAACTGCGCGCCATCGGTGGTGAAGCCGTTCTCGAGGTTGAAGATGCCCTTGAAGACCTTTTGCACGGTCGTGATGTGGTTGCCGATGGCGGTACGGCCGCCCAGCTTGAGCTTCAGGTAGGGCGCGGCGGTGATGTGGTCTGCATGGGCATGAGTCTCGAGGATCCACTCGACCTTCAACTGCTTCTGCTGCACGAACTCGACCACCTTGTCAGCCGAAGTGGTGCGGGTGCGGCCCGACTTCGGGTCGTAATCCAGCACCGAGTCGATGATCGCGCATGGGCTGCCTTCCTTTTCATAGACAACGTAGGTCACCGTCCATGTGGCGGGATCGAAAAATCCCTGGACTTGGGGCTTCGGGGCAGATGCGGACATGGGATTTCTCCTTGGGTGACGATATTGACCAATAGTTTATAGAAAAATATAATATAACCTGATTAATTCAAAAACAAGACCCAGTTCACGTTTGCCGGCATCCCCGCACGCCGGCGACCTTCCGGAGGACTTCGATGGCAGTCTCACCCACCCGTCATAACGACGCATTCAGCACCGCCCCGCAAATCAGTCCGCAAGACCTCGCCCAGATCGCTGCGATGGGATTCAAGACCGTCATCAACAATCGTCCTGACCTCGAAGGTGGCGCAGAGCAGCCGACCAGCGCGCAGGTGCAAGCCGCCGCCGTGCAAGCCGGGCTCGTCTATGCTCACTTGCCGGTCATCAGCGGCCAGATCACGGAAGTCCAGGCACGCCAATTCGCCGAGTTGCTGGCCAAGTGCCCGAAGCCAGTGCTCGCCTTCTGTCGCAGCGGCGCACGCTCGCAAAATCTGTACCGGCTGGCCAGCGGTCAAGCTTCGGTACCGGCAGCCGCATCGACAAGCGCGGCAGCAGCCTGCAACTGGGGCGACAGCCATGACATCCTGATCATCGGCGGCGGCGCTGCAGGCATCTCGCTGGCCGCCAGCCTGCTCAAGCGCCAGCCCAACCTGCAAATCTCTATTGTCGAGCCGCGCGACAAGCACTACTACCAGCCCGCGTGGACGCTGGTCGGCGCCGGCGCCTTTGACCCCAAGGCCACCGAGCGCGACATGGCCTCGGTCATGCCCAAGGGCGTCACCTGGATACGCGCTGCCGTGACCGGCTTCGATCCGGTGCATCACAAGGTGATGCTCGATACCGGCAATGCGATCAGCTACCAGAACCTCGTGGTGGCGCCCGGCCTGCAATTGAACTGGCATGCGATTCCCGGCCTGCAGGAAACGCTGGGCAAGAATGGCGTGACCTCGAACTACCGCTTCGACCTCGCGCCTTACACCTGGTCGCTGGTGCAGGCGATGAAGAGAGGCCGAGCGATCTTCACGCAGCCGCCGATGCCGATCAAATGCGCGGGCGCGCCGCAAAAGGCGATGTACCTGTCCTGCTACGAATGGGAGCAGCGTGGCGTGCTGAAGGATATCGAAGTCGATTTCCACAATGCCGGCGCCGTGCTGTTCGGCGTGTCGACTTTCGTGCCGCCGCTGATGAACTATGTGAACCGCTACGGAGCCCACCTGCACTTCAACTCGAAACTGGTGGCCGTCGATGGCAACAGCAAGACCGCATGGTTCGAGGAGAAGGATGCCGATGGCAACCTGCAGCGCGTCGAAAAGACCTTCGACTTCCTGCACGTGGTGCCGCCGCAAAGCGCACCGGACTTCGTGCGCGAGAGTGTGCTGGCCAATGCCGAAGGCTGGGTCGATGTCGACCAGACTACGCTGCAGCATGTGCGCTATCCGGAAATCTTCAGCCTTGGCGACGCCTGCTCGTCGCCGAATGCGAAAACGGCTGCCGCCGCGCGCAAGCAAGTTGTCGTCGTGGCAGAGAACCTGCTGGCCGCGCGCAGCGGCGAACCCCTGCCGACCCGCTATGACGGCTATGGCTCCTGCCCGCTGACAGTCGAAAAAGGCAAGATCGTGCTGGCCGAGTTCGGCTTCGGCGGCAAGCTGCTACCGACCTTCCCGCTCGACCCCACGGTGCCGCGCCGTTCTGCATGGATCCTGAAGAAGGACATCCTGCCAGCCATCTACTGGGACGTGATGCTCAAGGGCCGCGAGTGGCTTGCACGTCCGGTACTGGGCTGACAAGCTCACCACGAAAGCTCACCACGAAGGTTGATCACGATGCGCAAGCTGCTGCCCTCCTGGTTCACCGGCTACCAGCGTTCCTGGCTGGCCGGTGACCTCACCGCCGGCATGGTGGTGACGGTCATGCTGATCCCCCAGAGCCTTGCGTATGCAATGCTCGCGGGACTGCCGCCGCAAGTCGGCCTGTACGCCAGCGTGCTGCCGCTGTTTGCGTATGCGCTGTTCGGCAGCAGCATGGCACTGGCCGTCGGCCCGGTGGCCGTCGCATCGCTGATGACGGCCAGCGCCCTGTCGCCGCTGGCCGCGCAAGGCTCGCCGGAGTATCTGATGATGGCGGTCCTGCTCGCGCTCTTGTCCGGCGTGATGCTGTTCGTTGCCGGGCTGCTGCGCATGGGCTTTCTTGCGTATTTCCTCAGCCACCCGGTCATCAGCGGCTTCATCTCCGGTTCGGCAGTGCTGATCACGGTGGGGCAGCTGAAGTACCTGCTCGGCATGCCGCTGCCCTCGGGCAGCATCCTGAATACCCTGTCGGCCTTGCCGCAGCTGCTGCCGCACATAAAGGCGGCGACCGCAACCCTGGGGGTGACCGCGCTGGCGTTCCTGCTGTTCGCGCGCCTCTACCTGGGCCAGCTGCTCAAGCGGATCGGGCTACCGGCAAAGATGGCCGACCTGCTGACGAAACTGGCGCCGATGGCCGTCGTGATCGTATCAACGGCCATCGTTGCCCATCTCGGGCTCGACCAGTCGGCGGCGGCATCCATCGTCGGCGATGTGCCCGCCGGCCTGCCGGCGCTGGCGCTGCCCTCTCTCGACTGGACAGCGCTGGCGCCGCTGTTGCTGCCGGCCGCCCTGATCTCGCTGGTCGGCTTTGTCGAAAGCGTGTCGGTGGCGCAGTCATTGGCCTTCAAGCGCGGGCAGCGCATCTCACCGGACCGCGAATTGCTGGGCATCGGTGCGGCCAACATAGCCAGCGCATTGTCCGGCGGCTATCCGGTCACGGGTGGCTTCGCGCGCTCGGTGGTGAATTTCTCGGCCGGTGCGCAAACACCGGCCGCAGGTGTGATCTCTGCGGTGCTGATGGCCATGGTGATTGCCGGCTTCACCGGCGGCTTCCATTACCTGCCGCACGCAGTGCTGGCCGCGACCATCATCGTCGCTGTCACCGCGCTGATCGATCTCGACACGCTGACCGAGGCCTGGAAATACGACAAGGCCGATGCGACCTCGCTGTTGCTGACCTTCTTCGGCGTGATCTTCCTCGGCGTCGAGGAGGGCATCCTGCTCGGCGTGGTGCTGTCGCTGGCGGTACTGGTCTGGCGCAGCAGCCATCCGCACATGGCCGTGGTCGGCCGAGTGCCCGGCACCGAACACTTCCGCAATATCGATCGCCACCAGGTCGAGACGCTGCCGGGGCTGGTGGCGCTGCGCGTCGACGAAAGCCTGTATTTTGCGAATGCGCAGGCACTCGAATCGCGCATCGAGGCGCTGGTTCAGACGCATCCGGGCACACGCTGTATACTGCTCATCCTGTCGGCAGTAAACCAACTCGATAGCACCGCGCTGGGCATACTGACCGAGCTCGAAAAGAGTCTTGCGTCGCGCAACATCAGCCTGCAATTTTCCGAAGTCAAGGGACCCGTCCTTGACCGCCTGCGCCCCACACCACTGGGGGAACGCATGAAAAATCGGATCTTCCTCAGCACGCACCAGGCCTTCATGGCTCATACCGACAGCACCGTGTCCGCCTGAAACACGTCTTTCAGGCGAACGCCGAAGCAAACGTTCGATCCTGAAAGACATAGTCCATGGCATTCGATGCACTTTGGCTGGCCCGTCTGCAATTTGCTTTTACGGTCAGCTTCCATATCATTTTCCCCGCATTTTCGATCGGCCTCGCGAGTTACCTCGCCGTGCTCAACGGGCTGTCCCTGCTGACCGGCCGCGCCGTCTTCCAGAACCTGTTCGACTACTGGAAGAAGATCTTTGCCGTCGCCTTCGGCATGGGCGTCGTGTCCGGCATCGTGATGAGCTATCAGTTCGGCACCAACTGGTCGGTGTTCTCCGACAAGGTCGGCCCGGTACTGGGCCCGATGATGGGCTATGAAGTGCTGTCGGCCTTCTTCCTCGAAGCCGGCTTCCTCGGTGTGATGCTGTTCGGCCGCGAACGCGTCGGCCCGAAACTGCACTTCTTCGCGACTGCGATGGTCGCGCTCGGCACCTTCATGTCGGCCTTCTGGATCCTGTCGGTCAACAGCTGGATGCAGACCCCGGCCGGCTACGGCACCAACGAGGCGGGCCAGTTCATCGTCACCGACTGGATGGCCGTGATCTTCAACCCATCCTTCCCATACCGTTTGGTGCACATGCTGCTGGCGGCCTACCTGACGACGGCCTTCGTCGTCGGCGCGGTCGGGGGGCTGCACCTGCTGAAGGCGCGCAAGAGCGGTGCGCCGAATGAAGGCGCGCGCACCATGTTCTCGATGGCGATGTGGATGATCGTCTGCACCGCGCCACTGCAGATCGCGGCCGGCGACTTCCATGGCCTGAATACGCTGGAGTACCAACCGGCGAAGATCGCCGCGATGGAAGGCCACTTCGAATCGCATGCGGGCGCGCCGCTGATCCTGTTCGGCTTGCCGAACGTTGCAGAAGAGCGCGTGGATGCGAAGATCGCGATCCCCAGGCTCGGCAGCCTCATCCTCAAGCACGACCCGGATGGTGTCGTGAAAGGCTTGAAGGAATGGGCACCGGAAGACCGCCCGCCGGTCACGGTATTGTTCTGGAGCTTCCGCGTGATGGTGGGCATCGGCATGGCCATGCTCGGCATCGGCCTGTGGAGCTTGTGGCACCGTGCGCGCCGCCGACTGTATGACGCGAGCTGGCTGCACCGTGCGGCGGTACTGATGGGCCCGAGCGGCTTCATCGCCGTGATCGCCGGCTGGATCACCACCGAAGTCGGCCGCCAGCCGTTCACGGTCTACGGTTTGCTGCGCACTGCGCAATCGGTGTCGGCGATCGATTCGCCAGCGGTCGGCGCTTCGCTGCTGGCCTTCATCGTCGTGTACTTCTCGCTGTTCGGCATCGGCACCTATTACATCCTGCGCCTGATGTCGCGCGCACCGTCTGAACACGAGCCGGGCCTGCCGGCGAAGGAGCCGATCCGTGCTGCAGGCATCATGCCGTCGCCGGTGATTGCATCGGCCGAGGGGAGGAACTGAACATGGCGGCGATGACGTTTGATTTGCCCCTGATCTGGGCCGGCCTGATCGCTTTTGCGGTGCTGGCCTATGTGATCCTCGACGGCTTCGACCTCGGGGTCGGCATCCTGTTCCTGTTCGTCAAGGGCGAGCAGAACCGTGACCAGATGATGAACTCGGTCGCCCCGGTCTGGGACGGCAACGAGACCTGGCTGGTACTGGGCGGCGGCGGCCTGTTCGCCGTCTTCCCGCTTGCGTATGCGGTCATCATGCCGGCGCTATACGCGCCCATCATCGCGATGCTGCTGGCGCTGGTGTTCCGCGGTGTCGCATTCGAATTCCGCTGGAAGACGGATCGCAAATACCTGTGGGACTGGGCCTTCACCGTCGGCTCGACGGCGGCGGCCTTCTTCCAGGGCATCGCACTGGGCGCCTTCGTGCAGGGCATCCCGGTGGCGGGACGCGCGTATGCCGGCGGCTGGTGGGATTGGCTCACGCCGTTCTCGCTGACGACCGGCGCAGCGCTCGTGATCGGCTATGCACTGCTGGGCGCGACCTGGCTGATCTGGAAGACCGATGGCGAAGTGCAGGACCGCTCGGTGAAATTTGCATGGATTTCCGGCATGCTGACGCTGGCCCTGATCGGCATCGTCAGCCTGTGGACGCCGTTCCTCAACGAACAGTTCCAGGCACGCTGGTTCGCCTGGCCGCAAGGCTTGTACGTGATGCCGGTGCCGACACTGGTGCTGGCCTGCGCGATCGCGCTGTACGTCGGCCTGCGCGACCGGCATGAACTGACGCCTTTCATTGCGTCGCTGGGGCTGTTCGTGCTGTCCTTCATTGGCCTCTGCATCAGCTTTTATCCGCACATCGTGCCGTCGTCGGTGACGATCTGGGAAGCGGCAGCGCCGGAAAACAGCCTGCGCTTCCTGATCGTCGGCGCATCGGTGCTGCTGCCCATCATCCTGGCCTACACCTTCTATTCGTATTGGGTGTTCCGCGGCAAGGTGAACGCCGGCGGCGGTTATCACTGATGCGCCAGCCTCCGACACGCGCGCAAGGCAAATCATGAAAGACCTCGCAAGAAAGCTCGGCTGGTTCGTGCTGATCTGGGCGCTGTCGGTGGCAACGCTCGGCGTCGTCGCGATGCTGATCCGCTGGCTGATCCGTTGACACCGATGCTGTTGCCGATACAAGCAACGTCATCGATGAAATAAAAAAACCGGCCTTGGCCGGTTTTTTTATTGCTGCGGGATTGGTTCGGAGGGCGAAGCTCGCTCAGAAGAAGGCCTGTATCCCCGTCTGCGCACGACCAAGGATCAGCGCATGCACATCGGCGGTGCCCTCGTAGGTGTTCACCACTTCGAGGTTCACCACATGACGGATCACGCCGAATTCGTCGCTGATGCCATTCCCGCCCAACATGTCACGCGCCGTGCGCGCAATGTCCAGCGCCTTGCCAGCCGAGTTGCGCTTCATGATCGACGTGATCTCGACCGCGGCTGTGCCCTCGTCCTTCATGCGGCCCAGGCGCACGCAGCCCTGCAGCGCGAGCGCGATCTCGGTCTGCATGTCGGCCAGCTTCTTTTGTACCAATTGGTTCGCGGCCAGCGGGCGACCGAACTGCTTGCGGTCCAGCACGTACTGGCGCGCGGTATGCCAGCAGAATTCGGCCGCGCCCATCGCGCCCCAGGCGATACCGTAGCGCGCAGAGTTCAGGCAGGTGAACGGGCCCTTCAGGCCCTTCACGTTCGGCAGGCGATTTTCTTCCGGCACGAACACGCGATCCATCACGACTTCGCCGGTCACGGAAACACGCATACCGACCTTGCCATGTATCCTCGGTGCCGACAGGCCCTTCATGCCCTTCTCGAGAATGAAGCCGCGGATATCGCCTTCATCATCCTTGGCCCAGATCACGAACACATCCGCCAGCGGGCTGTTGGTGATCCACATCTTCGCGCCGCTCAGTTCATAGCCGCCGGCGACCTTCTTCGCGCGCGTCTCCATGCTGCCCGGATCGGAACCATGGTTGGGCTCGGTCAGGCCGAAGCAGCCGATCAGTTCACCGCTGGCGAGTCCCGGCAGGTATTTCTGTTTCTGTTCCTCGCTGCCGAATTCAAAGATCGGCACCATCACCAGCGAACTCTGCACGCTCATCACCGAGCGGAAGCCCGAATCGACACGTTCGATCTCGCGCGCGATCAGGCCGTAACTGACATAGTTCAGGCCGGCACCCCCGTACTGCGTCGGGATGGTGGGGCCGAACAGGCCCAATTCGCCCATTTCGCGGAACAGGCCGACATCGAACTGCTCGTGACGGAAGGATTCCAGCACGCGCGGCATCAGCTTGTCTTGCGAGTAGGCATGCGCGGCGTCGCGCACCATGCGCTCGTCGGCGGTCAGCTGCTGGTCGAGCAGCAGCGGGTCTTCCCAGTGGAATTGCGGATTGGCCATGATGTCGGGATCGGTTGAACGGCAGTTTGAAACGATGATACGGATCGATGAAACCGGACAGCACGCTTGCCCGGAATGCCCGGGCAAGCTGGTGAAGTTTAGCGGACGCGCGCCGCCAGCTCGCCGATGATGCCGCGGCGGAAGGACAGCACGCAGATCACGAAGATCAGGCCGGTCACCATGGTCACCGACTCGCCGATGGTGTTGAACCATTCGACCGAGGTGATCGTGGCCAGCCAACTGCCGAAGTCGCCGAGCTTGTTCTCCAGCGCGATGATGATGATCGCGCCGATCACGGGGCCGAACAGCGTGCCCATGCCGCCCACCAGGGTCATCAGCACCACCAGGCCCGACATCGACCAGTGCACATCGGTCAGCGTGCCAAAGCCCAGCACCACCGCCTTGGTCGAACCGGCCAGCCCGGCCAGTGCCGCCGACAGCACGAAGGCCATCAGCTTGTAGCGATCCGCGTCATAGCCGAGCGAGGTGGCGCGCGGCTCGTTCTCGCGCACCGCCTTCAGCACCTGCCCGAACGGCGAATGGACGATGCGCACGATCAGCAGGAAGGCCGCGACCACGATGGCCAGCACCACGTAGTACATGGTCAGGTCGTTCTGCAGGTCGATGATGCCGAGCAGCTTGCCGCGCGGGATGGATTGCAAGCCATCCTCGCCGCCAGTGAACGGCGCCTGAAGGAAGACGAAGAACAGCATCTGCGCCAGCGCCAGCGTGATCATCGTGAAATAAATGCCCTGGCGGCGAATCGCGAGGCCGCCCATCACGAAGCCGAGCCCTGCCGCAAAGGCAGTACCGATCAGCAGACCGAACTCGAACGGCACGCCCCATACCTTCAGCACGTGGCCCGCAACATAGGACGCGCCACCGAAGAAGGCAGCATGGCCAAAGGACAACAGGCCGGTAAAGCCGATCAGCAGGTTGAATGCGCATGCAAACAAGGCGAAGCACAGCATCTTCATCAACAGCACCGGATACAGCTGGAAAGGCGCGACCAGCGCAAACAACAGCACGGCCGCATAACCCAGTTTCTTCAGCATTGCCTTACTCCTGTTATTTCTCGCGGCCGAACAAGCCGGCCGGACGGATCAGCAGCACGATGGCCATGATGATGAACACCACGGTGGCCGACAGCTCCGGATAGAACACCCGGGTAAAGCCCTCGATCACGCCCAGTGCGAGGCCGGTGACGA
>JACCDU010879170.1_pt1 | contig 40382 bp, 21 predicted proteins | sample 7446081 | NCBI WGS metagenome assembly JACCDU01 (sample SAMN15323447, study PRJNA562643) | freshwater metagenome | isolation source: river surface water | place: USA:Blue River Watershed | collected 2017-08-17
GCGGAGGCCCATCAGGCCGCAATCGAGGGAGGCGGTCACGGCTCCGAGTTCCGTCTTCGGGATGGGCGGGAAGAACCGGCAGTGGTCGAGGCCCTCGGCGGCCGCCTGCGCGCCGGGCCGCCGCGCCTTGACGGGCCCGGCGGGCGGGGTCGGCGGCGAGCGCCTGCAAGGCGTCGGCGAACGCGACCGGATCGGCCGGCGGGACCACGCTGCCGGCGTCGTGGTCAGCGATGAGCCCGGCAAGCCAGCCCGGGTAGTTGTTCACGACCGGGATGCCGGCGGCGGCGTAGTCGAAGAACTTGTTCGGGGAAGTGCCGTCGTAGAACGCCGGGACATCGCGGAGGACCATCAGGCCGCAATCGAGGGAGGCGGTCACGGCGCCGAGTTCCGTCTTCGGGATGGGCGGGAAGAACCGGCATTGGTCGAGGCCCTCGGCGGCCGCCTGCGCGGCGAGCCGCTCCTTCTCCTTGCCGTCGCCGATGAAGACGAGCTTCACGCGGCGGTCGCCGCGGCGTCGCAGCTCGCGGGCGACGTCCAGCAAAGCGTCGAGGCCATTGGCCGGACCATGGGCGCCCGTGAAGCCGGCGAGGAAATCATCCGGCCCGAACCCCGGCAAAGCGCCGGCGCGGCGGAGGCGCGGGTGGAAGACCTCGAGGTCGCTGCCGTTCGGGATCATGACCACGCGCTGACGCGGGGATGACTTGCGGCGGATCCCGCGGACGATGCCCGGGGAAAGCCCGACCACGGCGTCGGCGGCGCGGTAGGCGGCCGTCTCGAGGACTTCCATGCCGCCGAGCAGGAGGGGATTCCGCAGGCCGAGCGCGCGCGGCAGCTCGGGCCAGAGGTCGCGCACCTCGAAGACGAACGGCAGGCCGCGGGCGGCCTGCGCCGCCAGCCCGGGCAAGGCCGCGGTCAGGGGCGTCGAAGTCGCGAACACGAGGTCGGCCTCCAGCGTGAGCGCGAGGCGGACCGAGCGCGCGGCGAAGCGCAGGAAGGTCCAGGTGCGGCGGGCCACGCCGTCGCGATTGGCGTAAGGCAGCGGCAGGGAGATCACGTCGATCCCGTCGACCAGCCCGCGCCGCCAGCCCCGGGCGGGGTCGAAAGGTAGCTCGAGCCCCGACTGCGCATGGGCTCCGCAGACCATCGTGACGGCATGCCCGCGGGCGACCAAGGCCCGGGCGAACTCATACGAGCGGGTCCCCGCGGATCCGGCCGGGGTGGCGAAGTGCTGATGGAAATACAGGACGCGCACCGGATGGTCAGAGCGGTTCCCGCTCGAGGATCGCGCGGATCCGGCCGGCGGCCTGGCCGTCGCCGTACGGGTTGCGCAAGGCGGCGCGGCGGGCGTATTCGGCCGGGTCCCGGAGCAGCCGCGCGGCTTCGGCGACGATGCGCGCCGGATCGGTCCCCACGAGGACGCAGGTGCCGGCGGCCACGCCCTCCGGCCGCTCCGTGCTGTCGCGCAGGACCAGGACCGGCTTGCCCAAGGTGGGCGCCTCCTCCTGCACCCCGCCCGAATCCGTGAGGACGAAGGTCGCGCGATCGAGGAGCCGGATGAAATCGAGGTGGTCGGTCGGCGGGATCAGGACGACCCGGGGATGATCCTGCAGGAGGCGGCGGACCGGCTCCTGGACCTGGGGGTTGAGGTGCACCGGGTAGATCACGCCCAGGTCGGGATGCTCCTCGGTGAGACGCCGGATGGCTTGGCAGATTCGCTCGAAGCCCTCGCCGAAAGACTCGCGGCGATGACCGGTCATCAGCGCCCAGGGAGCGCCGCCGGGGCCGAGGTGGCGGGCGGCGAAAGCTTCGGGGATGCCCAACCGGGCGGCGAAGGCCGGCAGTTCGGCGGGAGCCAACCGCGCCCGCTCGCGGGCGCCCAACAAGGCGTCGACCACCGTGTTCCCGGTGACATGGCAATGCGCGGGCGCGACGCCTTCGCGGAGGAGGTTCGCGCGCGCCCCTTCCGTCGGGCAGAAGTGCCAGCGCGTCAACGTCGAGGTCACGCGGCGGTTCATCTCCTCGGGGAAAGGCGTGCGCAGGGAGCCGGTGCGGAGACCCGCCTCGACGTGTCCGACCGGGATGCCCGAGTAGAACGCGGCCAAGGCCGACCCGAGGACGGTCGTGGTGTCGCCCTGGACGAGGACGACATCGGGGTGATGGCGATCGAGCCAGCCGCAGACCGCGGTGACGACGCGGCCGGTCAGCTCCGGCAACGTCTGGCCCGGCCGCATGAGGTCGAGGTCGTGGTCGGCCTTGAGGCCGAAGGCACCGAGCGCCTGGTCGAGCATCTGGCGATGCTGCGCGGTGGCCACCAGGACCGGGCGAAGCTGCGCGGAGTCCCGCAGCGCGAAGTAAACCGGGGCCAGCTTGATGACCTCGGGGCGGGTGCCGACGATGAGAGCGACGGTGCGCATCAGGGTGGAAGGGGGATGGGCTCGCCATCGACGATCAGGGCGTCGGCGCGCAGCTCGACCTGGCAGCCCAGCGCCGTGACGAAGGTGACCGACGGGCCCACGGCGGTCAGCCGACGGGTCCACGCGGGCTCACGGCGACCGTAGCAGGGCGCGAAGAAGCCTTCGCCGGTCCGGGTATCCGCGCTGACCCAGGCTTCCTGCGACGGCTGGGAGCAGGCGAGGGAAAGCCGTGCGAGGCCCGCACGGGTCCGGCCATGCCAGCGGAGCTCGCAGCAGCTCGCCGGGTCCGTGGCACGTACCTGATCGAGGATGACGAACCCTTGCGGGAGGCGGAGGACCCGACGATCCCACCGCGCACCGCCGAGATCGCGGCAGGTCGCGCCCAACCCGCGCGGTGTGGAAAGAGGCGAACAGGACGTCCAGGGGAGCCAGAGGAACCGGCCGACCTTACGCATGGGACCGCGCCGGTCGACCGTGACGACGTCATGGTGGATGGCCGACCCGAAGTCGTCGGGGCCGACGCCCGCGTAGGTGAAGGTGCCGACATCTTCGGCGATCCAGGCGCCGTCCCAGCGGAGAGAGACGTGCTGGTGGTCCGCCTGGCTGGGCCGGTGCCGCCAAGGTGAGAGCAGGGGCGCCCGGAAAAAAGCGGCGCCGCGTGGGTGGCGCAGCAGGCCGACGCCGGCGGCGGGGCGGAAGACCGACTCCGCGCGCGTCAGCACGCGCGCGGAGACGGGCATCGGCCCGATGAGCAACAAGGCGGCTTCATCCCACGGTCCCGCGGACGGACGGTCTCCCAGGAAAAGCGCCTGGGCGGCGACGAGGGCGGGACGGAAATCGTGGGCGGGCAGCCCGCTCAGCGGAAAGAGATTGGCGCTGTCGTCGGCGCCATAACGCGGCACCGTGCCATCGGGCTCCAGCAGGTCGGAGAGGAACTCGGTGGCCCGACCGACGCGCGCGCGCGTCCGCGGAGGCAGCTGCTGACCCTCGGCTCCGAGGACGACCTCCGCCCAGGTCATGAGCTGCAGGAAGAGGCGGTGGTAATTCGTCGAATGCTGGCTGAAGCCGCCCTCCGCGGGATCGACCAACGCTTCGACCTGCGGGAAAAGGGTTTCCAGCCCTTGGTCGCGCCAGGCCGGGGCGTGCTTCAGCTGCGGCCACAGCGCGCCCGCCGTGTAGAGCCCCAGCGACTCGCTCAGGCCATGGTTGTTCTCCTGGGAAAGAGCGTAGGCCAGGTGCGCGCGGATACGTTCCGCGGTCACGGTCGCCAGTCGCGCGGTCAGCAGCAGCCGGGCGTCCGTCGTGGCCGGGTGCGCGCGGAAGGCCTGGAGCGCGAACGCGACGGCGATGAGCCGCATCGACGCCTCCTGCCCGCACATCCATTGCGGTCCGCGGTTCGGGGGGTTCGCCGCCATCCAGTCCTCGAGCAACCGCCAGAAGTTTTCGACATGCCGGGCCTCGCCATCCAGGACCCAGGCTCGCACCAACGGGTAGACCCAGGCGAAGCGCGAGAGCTCCCAGACGCCCTTGATGTCCACGGGGCCGGCGGTGGACAGCTTCGTCCAATGGACGGAGGCGTCGACGGCCGCACCATCGAGCACGCTGACGTGCCAGCGCGGCGGCATCCCGGCCTCGACGAGGTCATGGTCGAAGATCCGGAAGCGACCGCGGGCGAGCAGGTCGGCTTCCGCGACCGGGGAGTGGCCGTTGGCGACCGCCCAAGCCTCGACGTGCGGGGCCAGGTAAGCGCGGTCGACCTTCGCGATGGGCAGACGGGGAACGGAACGACGCCAGCGGTCGGCGTAGTCGGCCGGAACATCGACCTGATCCCAGGCGCGGAGAGGGCAGCGTCGTTCCAGGCAACCGAGCGAACGCTCGGCCCGGAACCAAAGCCGGCGCCAGAACCACGCAGGTCCGAGATGAGCAAGGGCCGAGAGGTACAAGGGAGTCAGCGGATCTGCCCGCGCGTATCGATCAGGGCCTTGCCGGCCAGATCCGCCAACGTCAGCGACCCGAAGGCGCGGTGGTCGACCAGGAGGACGATGGCGTCCGCCCGGGCCAACGCGACCTGGAGGTCGACGAGCTCGGCGCGGCCGGCGAGGGCGGCGGGCAAGGTGGTGATGTGCGGCTCCACCGCCAGCACCCGGTAACCCTCGGCGGCCAGGTGGACGGCGATATCCAGCGCCGGGGATTCGCGGAGGTCGTCGACGTTCGCCTTGAACGCCAGGCCGAGGCAGGCCACCGCCGCGCCGGGCGCCACCTGCGCGCGGATCCGCGCCAGCACATGGCCCGGCTTCGCGTCATTCACCTCGCGCGCCGTCCGCAGGAGGCGCGCCTCCGCGGGGGCGGCGTCGACGATGAACCAGGGGTCGACCGCGATGCAATGGCCGCCGACGCCCGGGCCGGGCTGCAGGATCTTCACGCGCGGGTGCCGGTTGGCCAGGCGGATGAGTTCCCAGACGTCGACGCCGAGCCGGTCGCAGATCATCGACAGCTCATTCGCGAAGGCGATGTTGACGTCGCGGAACGCGTTCTCGGTCAGTTTGGCGAGCTCGGCCGTGCGGGCGTCCGTCACGAAGATCTGCGCCGCGCAGAAAATCTCGTAGAGGGCCTTCGCCCGGGCGGAGGCCTCAGGGGTGAGGCCGCCGACGATGCGGTCGTTGGCGATCAGTTCCTTGAGCATCTGGCCGGGCAGGATCCGCTCGGGACAATGGGCGTAGAGCAGGCCATCGACCGCGCGGCCGCGCCGGCGCAGCTCGTCCTCGACCCAAGCCTTCACCTTCTCCGTGGTGCCGACCGGGGAGGTCGACTCCAGCACGATGAGATTACCGGGGGCGACGACGGCGGCGAGCGAGCGGGCCGCCGACTCGACGAAGCTCAGGTCGGGACGCCGGGCGCCGGCCGCGTCGACCGTGAAGGGCGTCGGTACCGCGATGATGAAAGTCTCCGCCGCCGCGGGCGCGGTCGCGGCGCGCAGGTTACCCGACTGCACCGCGGCGCGGACCAGCACGTCGAGGTCGGGCTCCTGGATATGGATACGCCCGCTGTTGATGGTGGCGACCACCTCGGGGGCGATATCGACCCCGAGCACGGAACGCCCCTTGGTCGCGAAGATCGACGCGGTGGGCAGGCCGATGTAGCCGAGGCCGAGGACGCAGAGCGAGGACATGGTGAGAGGCGGGGGCAAGCTGGCACGTGGGCCGGCGGGTGACGTGAGATGCGTGGTTGATTTGTTGATCGGTTGGCCAGTTGGCCGGAGAGACAAGCTGGCTGGCCGGTTGACGCGTTTACCGGCGGGCAAGGGAGGCAGCGGACTTAACTCAAAGGGGAGCCGTGGTCCGAGACCCGAGACCCGAAACGGGCTCTCTTCTGGTCAACCGGCCTACGGTTTAACGGGTCAACTTTGTACCGGCTTCATTCCCTGCATCCGGATGCTCCAGCGGGAGACTTCCGCGAGCTCGTCGAGCGGGATCGGGGCGCCGCCGCCGGCACCGACGGCGGCGAGGAAAGCGGCGAGGGCCTCGGCGTGGCCTTTGCCGCGGGCGGGGCCGCCGAGCCAGGCGGGGAGCGCGGCAGCGCCGGGCAGGTTCGTCGCGCGCATCAATCGCCAGTTTTCGATAGCGGCGGACCAGCCATCACCGGAGACGGCGAGGTGTTCCTTCGGCAGGTGGGCCGGCAGGTCGGTGCGGTAATTCAGCGTCGCCTGGTCGCCATTGGCGAAGCCGAGCTCGAAACAACCACCGTCCTGGCCGTCGGCATCGCGCGAGATCGCGCGGGCGGACACCAAGGCGGCGCCGGCCAGATAACGAAGCAGATCGATGAAATGGCAGGCTTCGCCGACGATGCGTCCCCCGCCCTGCCGCGGATCGAGCGCCCAGTGGTCGGCAGGCAGGCGGCCCGCGTTGACGTCGACGACGAACCGGCGCCGGCCGGGCTGCGCGGCTAACGCGCCGCGCAGGCGGACGGCCAACGGGGCGAAGCGCCGGTTGAACCCGACGGCGAGGATGGCCGGAGACGAACGCGCGACGGCCAGCGTGGCCTCGAGGTCGGCCTCGGTCAGCGCGAGCGGCTTCTCGACCCAAACGTGCTTGCCGGCGCCGAGCGCGGCCCGGGCGAGCTCGCCATGGTCATCATGACGCGTCGCGACGAAGACCGCCTTCAAGGCCGGGTCGGCGAGCACCGTCCGCGGCTCGGTGGTGGCGGTCCACGCCTCGCCAGCGAGCAGCTTCGCCGAAAGTCCGTTCGCGGAAGCGTAGACGGAGGGCCGGGCGCCCAGCCGGTGGAGCTCCGGCACTAGCACCCGAGCGGCGAAGTTGCCGCACCCGATAAGTCCGACCGCGCGGGACGGCCGTGAGGCGACCAACCCCGGGATCGTCCGTCCCGCCGCCTCCGGTACGACGGCATAATCGATGAGCAGGCCGTAAGCGCCGGGCCGCCGCAGGTCATCGTAGATTCCCGGCGCCGTGGTGAACGGCTGGCGTGAGGTTAGCAGCGGGGCGACGTCGAGCGCGCCGGCGGCCATGAGCGCGAGGACCTCGTCGAAATTGGCACGGGCCGAGGAAGGGTCGGCCGGATCGGCGGAGCCGTAGGAGCGGGAGACCTGGAACGTGACCTCGTTCTGGTAGAAGTCGGCGCGATTAAGCGTGAGCCCCGTCACGCCGACAAGAACGACGCGTCCGCGACGGCGGCAGAGGCGGGCGGCCTGGTTCACCGGTTCGTCGGAAGCGGTGCTGGCCGTGATGAGCACTCCGGCCGCGCCGCCGGGCAGGAGCGCCGACAGACCCGTCGACCCGTCGGGGATGACCGCGCCCGCTTGCGCCGCCGCAGCACGCTTCGCCTCATCGGGGTCGATGCCGACCACGCGGATACCGCGGGCCCGGAGCAGCCGGACCGCGAGCTGGCCGATCAGGCCGAGGCCCATCACCACCACCGTGTCGCCCGGACCGGCGGCGATCGGACGAAGACCCTGCAGGGCGACCGCGGCGAGCGGCGTGAAGGCGGCTTGTTCGTCGGAGACCGCGGCGGGCACGCGGGCGGCGAAGGCCGGATCGGCCGAGACCACTTCGGCGTGCGGCGAATTGGAGACCACGCGGTCGCCGACGGCGAAACCGGGCAGGCCCCCCGCATCGAGTACGTGGCCGATATGGCAGTAGCCGAGCGGGATGGGTCGGGCGAGCTTGCCGCGGATCGCGGCGACCGTGGCGAAGATCCCTTCGGCGCGCGCCTTCGCGAGCACCTGACGGAATTTCTCGGGCTGCAGGCGGACCTTGCTCAACCAACCACCGCGTCCGAACTCGACGAGCATGCGCTCCGTACCAAGCGAGACCAACGAGCACGTGGCGCGGACGAGGAGACGCCCGGGACGCGGCCCGGGCGCGGGTACGCGGGCGAGTTCCGTCCGACCGGAATCCAGGTATTGAAGCAACTGCCGCAAAAGAGGGGGCCGTCAGCCCGCGGAGGCGCGGCCGGCGGAGGACTGCTCGGTGAAGGCCGCGAAGGCCGCGACGACGAGGGCGAGCACGGTGAGCAAGGGCGTGAACCAGCAAAGCAGGTCAAAGCAGGCATGCGCCGCGAAGAGCAACAGCAAGCCCGCGAGCGGCACCGCCTCCGGGTGGCCGGGCCGGAGGGCCGCGCGGAACTTGCGACCGAGCCAGTAAAGGGCGGCCAGCAGCGGCAGCAGGCCGACCAGGCCGACTTCGGCGAAGAGCTGCAGCCAGTCGTGGTGGGCGTACGAGGCGCGGACCCGCAAACGGCCGCGGTCATCCTGTAAGTCCTTCTGCTCGGCCTGGTAGACCGGGGAAACCCATCGGTAAGAACCGGCGCCCCATCCGGTCCAAGGCCGGTCGAGGGCCATGTGCCACGTCGCGGCGCGCAGCGGGGCCCGGTCGTCGACGCCCGCCTGCAGGTAACGATCGGCCTTGCCCCTCGCCTTGTCGGCCAGCCTGCCGAAATCGGCGACCGCGCCGAGCGCAAGGACGATCCCCGCCGAGGCCAGCGCGGCGGCCCACACGCCCGGGCGCACCTTGCCCTGGTCGTCGCGATAGCCCCGGAACAAGGTCAGCGGCGCGACCACCAGGCCGAGCAGGCCGACGACGAGGACGGCGCCGATGCTGTTGGTGAGCGCCGCGAACAACGCGAGCACGACGGCCGCGAACGCGGCGAGGAGATGCGGCCCGCCTTGGGCCGCCCGGTCGCCGGCCCGGCGCAGGTGCCAGCACGCCAGGGCGAGCGCCAGGCCGGCGTTGAGGTAGAAGTAGGCACCCGCGTGGTTGCGGTTGATGAACGTGCCGTAGGATTGCGACGCGCGGGGGATCTCGAAACCGAGGATCGTCCCGGAGGTTGGCTGGTTGAAATAACCCCAGACCGCGAAAAGCGCGGCCGCGGCGACGGAGATCCAGGCGAGGGCCACGAGCACGCGACGGCGCAGAGCGGCGGCGCGCAGGGCGCAGAAGAACGCCCACGGGCCGCCGAGGATCATCAGCAGCCGCCAGCCGTTCATCGCGCCCGGGTCGATGCCGTCGGAGCGCAACGGGGCGCCGAGGCCGGCGGGAAGCCAGGCCAGGTGCGGCTCGGGAACGATCCGCCAGAAGAGGTCGCGTTCGACCACCGTCCCATAGGTGTTGGCGGCTTGGAGCGCGACGTAGGCGGCGAAGGCGAGGCCCGCCCAGAAAGGGATCGAGCGGCGCAGCCGCGGCCAGGCGTCGGGGGACGCGGCCGGCTCGCGCAGGAAAGCGAAGGCGAGGAGCTGGCCGACCAACGCGGCCACGGGGAAGGCCAGGGCCTCGCACCAAGGGTTGTTGGCGAGGGAGAACGCCGGGGGCACGAACGGCAGCAACCCGGGCTCATCGCTGCCGCGCAAGGCCTCGGCGGTCCGAAGGGCGGCGACGATCGCCCAGCCGACCCAGCCCACGGACACCACCAGCTGGAAGCGGCGGCTGCCCCAAGCGCCGATCAGCGCGGCGACACCGAAACCGCAGGTCGCGGCGACCACCCAAAACACCACCCCACCCCAACCCCACGGGGCGAGGATGAGCATGAGCACGGCAATCGCCCCGACCGCCCATTCGCGGGAAGTCGTGACGGAGCGCGCGATGGCGGCGGGGGGCGACACGGGCGGGGACTCAGACCAGACCGGCCTGGTAGATATCGTGGATGCGGAGCAGGCCGAGGCAGCGCGCCGAGTCCGGCGCGGTCACCGGCAGCACCGAGATCTGGGAAGGGCGGTCCTCCATGATGCGGGCGGCCTCGCCCAGCGGCATCGCCGCGTGGGCGCGGATCGGGTTACGGGTCATGATATCGGCCGCCCGGGCGGTATTGAGGTCGACGCCCCGGCTCAGGGCCCGGCGGAGGTCGCCATCGGTGATCAGGCCGACGAGAGAGCCGTCGGGCGCGAGGATGCAGGCCGCGCCCAGCGGGAACTGCGTCATCGCGATGACGGTGTCGCGCAGCGACGCCTCGGCGGTGACCCGGGCGCAACGTTCGAGCGGCTGCGCGGCCTCGCCGACGGTGAGCAGCAGGTTGCGTCCCAGCTGGCCCGCCGGGTGGAAGCGGGCGAAATCGGCCGCCCCGAAGCCGCGCTTCGTCATCAGCGCCGCGGCGAGGGCGTCGCCCAGCGCCAAGGTCAGCAACGCGCTCGTGGTCGGCACCAGGCCGAGCGGGTCGGCCTCCGGACGCGCGCCGATGTCCAGCACCACGTCGGCCTGGCCAGCCAACGGCGACTGCAGGTTACCGACGATGGCGATGAGCGGCGACTTGAAGCCGCGCAGCACCGGCAGCAAACGCACGAGTTCCGCGGTGGAGCCCGAGCGGGAGATCAGGATGACGGGGTCGCCGGGCTGCAGGATGCCGAGGTCGCCATGGACCGCGTCGGCGGCATGGAGGAAAATCGCCGGCGTGCCCGTGCTGCAGAGCGTGGCGGCGATCTTCTGTCCGATCAGGCCGGACTTGCCGACGCCGCAGAGGACGACCTTGCCCGGATGGGTCGCGATGAGGTCGACGGCCTGGGTGAAGGCGCCGTCGAGGCGCGCGGCCAGTTCGCCGAGGGCGGCGGCTTCGGCCTGCAGGAGGGCGCGGGCGGAATGAAGAGGAGTGGTCATGGCGTGAGAGGGGCTGGTTGAACGGTTGAATGGTTGGCCAGTTGGCCGGAGGAAGAGACAGGCCAGAGGCTGAGAGGCCCGGAACGAGTAGCTGGCTGGCCAGTTGACAAGTTGACCAGTGGACAAGGGAAGCACCCGTCACCCGTCTCGGCGACTTTGTCTCGGATGTGCTTCCGACCGCTGTCTGCTGTTACCTGACGTCGGCGAGAACGTGATCGCTACGCGCCTGGCTTACGCCTGACGGATGGGATGCGCTTGGATTCCTTGTCAACCGACCAACGAATCAACGGGTCAGCTCGCTTGCGGGAGAAGGCGCCGCGCGGTCTCGAGATCCTCCGGGGTGTCGATGGCGACGGGGTGGTAATCGGTCACGACGGTCTGGAACGTCTTGCCGTGGGCGAGGAAGCGCAGCTGTTCGAGCGACTCCGTCGCCTCGAGTTCGGTCGGCGCCAGCTGGCCGTAGCCGGCCAAGGTCGCGCGATCATAGCCGTAGACGCCGATGTGGACCCAATAGGCGCGCCGCGACACCCACTCGGCCGGGTCGACCCCGCGCAGGTGCGGGATCGGGCTGCGCGAAAAGTAGATGGCCTCGCCGTTCTCGGCGCGGACGACCTTGACGACGCTGGAAGCCAGCAGGCGCTCGGCGGTGGTGATCCGCGCGACCGCGGTGACCAGCGGGCAATGGGTCTCCTTCCAGCGGGTGATGAGCCCGTCGAGGAGCGCGGGCTGGATGAACGGTTCGTCACCCTGCACGTTGAGGAAGAAGTCGCCGGGGAGACGGTCGATGACGCTCGCCATGCGCGCCGTGCCCGACGGGCAGGCCGGGTCGGTCATCAGCACCTCGGCGCCGAAGCCGCGGGCGACGTCGGCCACCTCCTCGGAATCGGTGAGCAGGACGATGCGGTCGGCCTGGCGGACCTGACGGGCGCGTTCCCAGACATGCTGGACGACGGGCTTGCCGCCGAGGTCGAGCACGACCTTGCGCGGCAGGCGCGTCGAGGCGAGACGGGCGGGGATGCAGAGGGTGACGGAGGACATTTGAATCGAGGGAAGGTGGAGGGAGGGCACGAGGACTGGAGGGCGCGAGGGCCGGAGGACTAGAGCGATGCATCCCGGAGGCTAAGAAATCTTGGCGGCCGGACCCTGCCCCGGGCCCTAGCCCTAGCCCTCTCGTGCGAAGCACGAGATCACTTACGCGCTTCCGCGGCGTTCGCCAGGTACCAGGCGTAGGCGTCGCGGATACCGTCGGCCATCGTGATGCGGTGTTTCCAGCCGAGCGCGCGGAGGCGCGAGACATCCATCAGCTTGCGCGGGGTGCCGTCCGGCATCGACGGATCGAACTCGACCCGCCCGGTGAAGCCGACCGCCTGGGCGACCAGCCCGGCCAGCTCGCGGATGGTGAGTTCCTCGCCCGAGCCGACGTTGATGTGACCCGCCTGCGAATAGCGCTCGAGCAGCATGACACAGGCCTCGGCGAGGTCGTCGGCGTGCAGGAACTCGCGGAGCGGCGTGCCGGTGCCCCAGAGGCGGAGCGTGGTATCGCCGCGCAGCCTGGCCTCGTGCATCTTGCGGATCATCGCCGGCAGCACGTGGGAGTTCTCGAGCGAGAAGTTGTCGCCCGTGCCGTAGAGGTTGCAGGGCATCGCGCTGATGAAGTCGCACCCGTATTGGGCGCGGGCATGGTCGCAGAGCTTGATGCCGGCGATCTTGGCGACGGCGTAAGCCTCGTTGGTGACCTCGAGCGGGCCGGTGAGGAGCGCGTCCTCGCGGATCGGCTGCGGCGCGAGCTTCGGGTAGATGCAGCTCGAGCCGAGGAAGAGCAGCTTGCGCACGCCGGCGAGGCGGGCGCCCTCGATGACGTTGGCCGCCATCACGAGGTTGTCGTGGAGGAAATCGTACGGGGCGGAAGCGTTGGCCTTGATCCCGCCGACGCGGGCGGCGGCCATCACGACGGTGGCGGGGCGTTCGGCGGCGAGGAAGGCGCGGGTCGCGGCGCCGTCCCGCAGGTCGAGCTCCGCGGAGGTCCGCGTGACGATGGCGGCATGGCCCGCGGCGCGGAGCGCGCGGACGATGGCCGACCCCACCATCCCGCGGTGGCCCGCGACGTAGATCTTGGCGGCCCGATCCATCAGCGGTGCGCGTGGGCGACGGCCTTCAGGTCATGGTCGACCATCTTCTGGACCAGCTGCTCGAAGGTGGTCTGCTGCGGGTTCCAGCCCAGCTCGCGGACGGCCTTGGCCGGGTTGCCGAGCAGCTGCTCGACCTCGGTCGGGCGGAAGTAACGCGGGTCGACCGCGACGAGCGTCCGGCCCGTCTTCGGGTCGACCCCCTTCTCATCGACACCGGTCCCGCGCCAGGCGAGCTCGATGCCGGCGCGGCGGAAGGCGTGGGTGCAGAATTCCCGGACCGTGTACATCTTGCCCGTCGCGATGACGAAATCATCCGGCTGTCGGTGCTGCAGGATGAGCCACATGCACTGGACGAAGTCGGGAGCGTAGCCCCAGTCGCGCTGCGCGGAAAGGTTGCCGAGGTAGAGGCAATCCTGGCGGCCGTGGACGATGTTGGCGACGGCCAGCGAGATCTTGCGCGTGACGAAGGTCTCGCCGCGGCGCTCGGACTCGTGGTTGAACAGGATGCCGTTGGAGGCGAACATGCCGTAGGCTTCGCGGTAGTTGCGCGTGATCCAGTAGGCGTAGATCTTCGCCGCGGCGTAGGGGCTGCGCGGGTAGAACGGGGTGGTCTCCGACTGCGGGACCTCGACGACTTTCCCGTAGAGCTCGGAGGTGGATGCCTGGTAGACGCGGACCTTCTGCTCCAGCTTGAGGATGCGGACCGCCTCGAGCAGGCGGAGCGTGCCGAGCCCGTCGGTGTCGGCGGTATACTCGGGGATGTCGAACGAGACCTTCACGTGGGACATCGCGCCGAGATTGTAGATCTCGTCGGGCTGGATGTCGCCGATGAGCCGGATCAGGCCGGTCGCGTCACCCAGGTCTCCGTAGTGCAGGTGGATCTTCTTGACGTGGATGTCGCGCACGAGGTCCTCCATGTAGAGGTGCTCGATGCGCGAGGTGTTGAAGGACGAGGAGCGGCGGATGACGCCATGGACCTCGTAGCCCTTCTCGAGGAGGAACTCGGCGAGGTAGGAGCCGTCCTGGCCCGTGATGCCGGTGATGAGCGCGCGTTTCTTCATGTCGGGTAAATGGTTCTCAGGCCTGGCCCTCCTTGGCCTGGGCGATGATGCGGGAACTGCTGTCGATCTTGGCGCCGAGCCCGTCTATGAGCAGGGCGCCGTGACGTCGGAGGACGGCGAGCTCGGGGATGTTGCCGGCATGGCGGTCGCCACCCTTGCAGAAGACCGCCTCGGCGCCGGCGGCCTTGGCTTCGGCCAGCAGACGCTCGAGGGTGGCGCAGACCGAGCCGTCGGCGTCGATGGCCAGCACCGCCCGGTCGACCACGCGGAGGGCGCGAGTCACCGCCAAGCGGGTATCCTGATCGATGAAAGCCTTGCCCTTCTTCAGGGCGGCCTGGGCGTCGTTATTGACGATGACCCAGAGGACGTCGCCTTGGGCCCGGGAAAGTTCCAGCATCTCGAGGTGCCCGCGATGCATCGGGTCGAAATAGCCGGAAGTGATGGCGACGCGCATGGTTCGAAAAGATCAGACGAAAGGTGTTGGCGGTGGCGGTTAGCGGCTGGACCGACGCAGGCGATTTCTTAGCGAAGTGCCTTAGCGGGCCTGAAGTGGTTTGCCTGATGTCCTAACCGCCACCCGCTATCTGCCAACCGCTTATGCTTATTTTGATTACTCGGGCAGGCTACCGCCCGTGGCGGCGCTGGGGGCCGGCACGTACGGTGGGTTTTTGACTGTCTGCCGGTTGCCCGGCGAAATTTTCAGCCGCCCGGAGAAGGGGGCAGCATCAGAGGGAAGAGTTCCAGGGCGCGGGCGTTCCAACGCTTGAGTCGGGTCAGGCGCTCGAGGACTTCCGGCGAAGCTCCGGCCGTCTGTGCCCCATCGAGGACCCGCTTCAGAACCGGGGTCGACTGTTCGAGGGCCGGCAGGACTTGCCGGCGGACCAGGTTGACCATGGAGGCGGCCAAGGAAGGGGTGGGCTCCCAGCGCTCACGCCTGACGCCCTTGGCCTTGACGGTGAGGATCATCTCGTGGTCCCTGAGGAACTTAAGTCCCTGACTGACAGAACCTTTGCTCATTCCCAACTTGCCCTGGATTTGGTCGAAATCCAGGGCCGCATCGGCCGCGTAAAGCAACGCGTAGATCTGGGCGACGGAGCGCGGTACCCCAAGAATCCCCGCCATTTGAACAAAAAAGGCGCCCAGCTCGAGCTCGTGCGGCGTCAGCCGGTGGGAGTCGCGCCGGCGGGAGCGAGCAACGGGAGGCTTTTGGGCGGGGGGCTTCATCGCGCGGCCTTGGGGGCTGAAGGCCAGACATATTTCAATAAAAAATGAACTTAGGCAAGGGGTATCTTCACCGCCCGGGTGAATACCCCGCAAGCCCCATCCAGTCATGGCCTTGCAAGCCAACGGCCCCACCCTACCCTGCCCATCCCATGCGACGACTTTCCCTGGCTTTCTGCGGCAGCGGCTCCCGGGCCCGCACCTACGCTGCCATCGCCGCCGGCATGAGCGACCAATTTGCCCTCGTGGCCGCGGCCGACCCGATCCCGGAGCGCGTCGCGGTGATCCGCTCCCAAGCGCCGGCCGGGGCCGACTTCCGGTCCTTCGCCTCGGCCGAGGCGATGTTCGCCGCCGGCAAACCTGCCGACGTGGTGGTCGTGGGGACCCAGGACGCCCAGCACCGCGACCACGCGATCCGGGCGATGGAGCTCGGGTGCGACCTGCTGCTGGAGAAACCGATCGCCCACCGGCTCGAGGATACCCTGGCCGTGCGCGACGCCGCCCGCCGCCTGGGCCGACGGGTGGTCGTCTGCCACGTGCTGCGCTACACGCCCTTCTACGCCCGGGTCCATGCGTTGCTCCGCGCCGGCGCCATCGGCGACATCGTCTCCGCGAACTTCATCGAAGGGGTACAGCCTTGGCATCAGGCGCACTCGTTCGTGCGCGGTCATTGGTCGGTCGAGGCCAACTCCTCCCCGATGATCCTGGCCAAGAGCTGCCACGACATGGACTTGCTGGCCTGGCTCATCGACCGCCCCTGCGAGGCCCTCTCCTCCCACGGGGGCTTGTCGCACTTCACCGCGGCGCACGCGCCCACCGGTGCCCCGGCCCGCTGTACCGACGGTTGCCCGGCGGCGGCGACCTGTCTTTACGACGCCCACCGCTACGCCCGGCCGGAAGGCCGGCGCTGGCTGGCGATGGTCCATGACCGTGCCAAGGAAGCCAGCGACGCGGAGGTCTTCGACTGGTTGCGGACGAGCCCCTGGGGGCGTTGTGTCTACCGCTGCGATAACGATGTGGTGGACCATCAGGTGATCGCGGCCCGGTTCACCGGCCAGGTCACGGCGACCTTCACGATGACGGCGTTCGACGAGGGTCGCCACCTGGAGATCTTCGGCACGGAGGGCGTGCTGCGCGGCGGGGCTTTCGTGAAGAAACAGCTCGGGTGCGACCTCACGGTGACCCGTCATGGCTGGGAAAAGCCCACGGAAAAGATCGTGGTCGAGACGCCCGCGGCGGGCTACGCCGGCCACGGCGGGGGAGATTTCGGGCTCATGAGCACCTTGCACGCGGACCTGACCTGTCCGGATCCGGCCGCGATGCGCACCTCGCTGGAGGTATCCCTCCAGAGCCATCTCATGGCCTTCGCCGCCGAGGAGTCCCGACGTTCCGGCCGGACCGTGACCTTGGCGGTCTGACGGTCGTCGGAAAATTGTCCACCGTGGCGCCCCCTTGGGGATTCGAACCCCAGTTACTTCGATGAAAACGAGGTGTCCTGGACCGGGCTAGACGAAGGGGGCGGACGGTGGAAGAGCCGAAAGTAGGAACGAAGGTCCGTTGGTCAAGGCTTTTGGGCGGACAACAAAAAGGGCGGACATCCGTCGGAATGCCGCCCCTTGGGGGACCTCAGCTTGGCTTTTAAGCGTCAGAACCGCTTACGGTAGCTGATATTGAAGCCGGTACCGGTACCCTGGTTCTTCTCGTAGGTCAGGCCCAGGCTGTAAGTCGTGTTCTCGTTCGGCCCGAAGTTGATCGAGGGCGCGAAGTAGTAACCGGAACCACCCGTGACGCGCAGGGGCGAGGTGTAACTCTGTCCGTTCAACCCGTTGGTATCGGCGTTGGTGGCGGTGAAATCACTCGTCTCGCCCGAACCCTGGTTGAGGTAACCCAGGTCGGCCGAGAAGCGGTAACGCCAGGTGCCATCCTCGGACTCCCACTGCTTATGGAAACCGACGCCCGCCCGGAGCGAGGTCTGGGCGATGGTCTTCGCCGTGACCTTCAAGGCATCGGCCTGGCCGGTTTCCTCGAGGCTGGAGAGGCTGGTCGAGGAGACCTGGACACCGAGGAAGGGCGTGGCGTAGGCGCCGACGGCCTTCATGGGCAGGACCGTGCCGATCCGGGCCCAGCCACCGATGGTCGTCGCCGTCGGGGAGGCGACGTTGGTCGTGCCCGGTGTCATGACAGAATCGCGGCGGGTCTCGCCGGACAGGCGGCCCACGGAGAAACCGACGTCGAACGACATCAGGTCGTTGTAGAACGTGGTGCCGGCGAAGACATCCGCGCGGATGTCGTTACCCTCGAACTTGGCGCTGGTGTCTCCGGTGGTGGTCACGCGGTTGGCCCCGAGGGTGAAGCCGTAATTGGCCCCCTCATCCGTCTGGCGGATCAGGCCCGCGTGAACGCCCATCAGATTGCCCTTCGTCTTGAGTTCGCCGGAGGCGCCGAGGCTGAGCTGGCGGATATCGCTGCCCACGAACCACTCGGAGTTGACGATGGACAAGCCGGCGCGGTCGAAGCGACGCGTCTCCAGGCGCTTGGCCAGAAGGGCCTCCGAGGACCGGAACCCTTCGATCGACATCGCGGCGACGGATGCCGCGCCGAAGGGCGTCAGGTTGTTGATCGCGGTCTGCAGCTGGGCATCGCTCATGAGCGCCAGCTTGGAGCCGAGGAGGTTGAAGGAGGCGGCGGGGGTCGCCTGCCACTCGTCATCGGAGGTGTCAGCCGTCGCATCGGCGCCGAGGTTGAGTCGGACGATATCGACCTGGGCGAGGCTCTTGATCGCGGTACGCAGGGCGGTCGGCCCCCGGAAAGCGTCGTAGTCGGCGGCGGTGCGGACCGAGTAGACGGCGATCTCGTTGGGGAGCACCGGGACGCCGACGACGACGGGCGCCGTGGGGATCGACAACAAGTAGGGCTTCGGAGCCACCCCGGTCATCGTGATGGAGCCGGCGGGGATGACGGAGGTGTAATAGGACGAGGCGTTCGTGCTCGGCGTGATCGCCACCGTGCCGGCGGGGACGGCGGTGAGGGCGGTGCTCAGCGTGACACCGGCCACGCGGGTGACCGTGCCGGCAGGAGTCGCCGTGGTGGGCTTGTCCAACGTCAGGGTGTTGCCGACGATGGCCGTGATGGCGGAGTTCGCGGCGATACCCGTACCCGTCACGACCTGGCCGACCGCGAGACCGGTGACATCGTCGAGGATGACAGAACTGTCGAAGCCGCCCGTGGCCGTACGCGCCAGGGAGCTGACGACTCCGGTGACGGTGGTGCCGGCGGCCAGTCCCGTACCGGCGAGGCCGTCGCCGACGCGGAGGCCGGCCAGGTTCGCGGTAGCAAGGAAGGTCTGACCGGAGACACCGCCGGCGGCGGCGACCGTGGCTGGCGTGAGTCCCTTGAAAAGAACATAGCGCTGGCCGAACGGGAGGGCGGCGACGCCGTCCTTCGACAGCACGATCTTGCCGGTGCCGCCGTTATTCAGGTCCGCCGCTCCGTAGAACTCGATACGGTCGTTGAAGGTGCCGTTGGTCTCCGTGGCGGAAAGTTCCAGCTGGTAGGTGCCGGTATTGGTGACGTCGCCCGTGACCGTGATGACGCCGGGCGAGTAGCCGGGGGCGACGGTACCGTTGTTGATGAAATCCGCCGGGGCCGCCAGCGTACCCAGGACGGCCGAGCCGCGGAGCGTGGACGTGCCGCCGACCGAGATGTCCCCGGAGATGGCCACGTTGGGCGCGAGCGTCGTCCCCAGCGTCACCTTGGCTTCGCCGGTCAGCGCCAGGCCGCCGGCAAAACTGCCGCCGATGGTCAGGACGCCGGAACCAAGCGACCCGTCGACCTGGATCAGGCCAGTACCGCTGGAGGCGGTGAAGGCGCCGGTGGCGAGCGTCGCCGCGCCCGCGCCTTGTTGGATCTCAAGGAAGCCGCCCTTCAGCGTGATCGGGCGGCCGCCGAGGATGCTGCCGTTCGCGGATTCGACGATGAGGTGACCGGCCTCGATCTCATAGGAGGAGAAGACCGCCGCCGTCACGCTGGCGGTCCGGCCATCGAGGTAACCCGCGCCGGTCTTGATGAAGCGACCGGCGGCCGTGACGCCGTCGACCGTGCCGAGGAATTGCTCGGGCGAGGCGTACGAGCCGCCGACCGCGCGTACCGCGACGGAGCTCTGGTCAGCCAGGACCGCGGAGCTTTGGGCCAAGGTGAGGGTCTTGGCTCCGAAAGCGGGACGGATCTCGATATGTCCGGCTTCGGTCGTCGTGCCGACGGTGAGGGTGTTGGCGAGCCCGGCCACCCCGAGGAAACTATTGGGGAAATTGGCGGCCAAGAGGGAAGCGCGCGCCGGACCGACCAAGGTCAGGTCGGTGGCGATCTCGGATTCGACGGTGCCGAGCATCGTCGTCGCCAAGGACTGGCGGAGCGTGACCGCCTGGGTCGCCGCTCCGCTCGCGGGAGCGGCGGAGAAGCGGAGCGTGGAACCGGCCGAGCCTTCGAGACCGGAGAGCTGGGTCTGGCCATTCGTCCAGAGCACGACGTTGCCCTGCAGGCCGATCGAGGCGAGCTGGGGCGCGGCGGTCAGGGCGACATCGGCGTTACCGGCCGCGTTGAGGATGAGCGTGCTCCCCGCGGCGGCGGTGATCTGCGCGCCCATCGCGCGCTCGGTGCCGTTGGCTAGGTCGATCTGCAGGGTGGTGTTCGCGGCCAGGTTGGCGGTGAACAGCTCGGTGGTGTCCGTCGCCAGGACGCCTTGGAATTCGGTGGAGGAAGTCCCGAGGCCGTTGGCCCGGCCGTCGATGACGCGGAGCTTGCCGCCTTGGACGGTGAAATTCGTGGCGGCGTTACCGGGGTTGGCCAGCTCGACTTCCCCGGCCCCGGTCTTGAGGATGGTGCCGCCGGCCGTGCCGGTGCCGGCGCCGGTGCTGGTGACCTGGCCGGCATAAGTCCAAGCCAGCGTCGGGTCGTCGTTGTTGAAGCCGATGGTCGCCCCGTTGTCGACGGAGAGGTTGGCCGCGCCGAAGCCGCCCTGGCTCCCGATGAGGGTGCCGGCCTGCACGTTGATCGCGCCGATGAGGTTGGCCGTCCCGAGGCGGGCGAGGTTGAAGGTGCCCTCCCCGAGCTTGTCGATGGTGGCGCCGCCCACGATATTGCCCCGATAGACGGCGGTGGTGCCGGCGGAGACATTGATGGTCAGGACCGAGCCCGTGCCGTCGATGGTCGAGCTGGCGTCGCCCGTCACGTTGGCGAGGTCCTGGCGGAAGCCGGAGACATCCAAGGTCGTGTTGGCGCCGAGGTTCACGGCCGTGGCGGTGGCGAAGGTCGCCGCGGTGTTCAGCTTGAGCGTGCCACCCGTGAGGTTGACCAAGCCCGTGAGGGAGAGCGGGACATCGAGCTGCAGGAGACCGCCGCCGGTCTTCTCGAAGTTACCCGCGCCCTTGATGTCGCCCTGATAGAAGGCGTAGTCGCCGCTGCGCGCCACGGTGGTCGCGGCGCTGAGCGTGAGCGTGTTCGCGTCGACGATGGCGGCGATGGTGCCGAGCAGCACCGGGGCGCCGGCCACGGTGTTGTCGTAGACGCGCATGCCGGCCTGCAGGCCCGCCGTGTTCGCGGACACCGAGGTGCCGGCGGCCGCCTGGGTGGCGGCGCGGCTGACCCGGGTGCCATAGGTCTCGCCACCGACGACAGCCTGGTTAGCGAGGGCGGTCGTGGGCAGGTCCAAGGTCAGCGAATCCGTCCCGACCGCGACGACCACGGACCCGGCGGCGATGCCGGGGCCGGAGACGCGCTGGCCGACGTAGAAACCGGCGGCGGAGGCGACGGGGACGATGGTGCCCGCCAGGAGCTGGGAGCCGGTGGTGGCCGCGACCTTGTCGGCGAAGGTGGTGCCGGCGGCGACGTCGATCGTGCCGAAGAGGGAGCCGTCCTTCGGCAGCGCGTTGACGACGACCTTGCCCGCCAGCACGGACATCGTGCCGGTGGCGGTGAAGCTGCCGCCGATGCTGAGCGTACCGGCGCCGGTCTTGGAGGTGTTGCCCGGGCCGCTGATGGAGCCGGTCCAAGCCAGGTCGTTCGGCGTGTTGAGCTGGAAGTTCGTGCCGGCGCGGACGTTGACGATGCCGCCGGTGATGGAGGAGAGGTTGCCGGGGTTGAACTGGACGGCGCCCTCGATGATGTCGATGCGGCCGGTGGACCAGCCGGTGGTCGTGTTGATCACGAGGGTACCCGCGCCGAGCTTCTCGAAACCGCCGACGCCGGCGATGGGTCGGTTGAACTCCAGGGTGCCCGCATCGACGTTGATGGCCAGGGAGCCCAGCGCGCCGATGTTGATACCCGAGGTGTTGCGCAGGGAGTCGCCGTTGATCTGGAGCACGCCGCCCTCGATATTGGTGGCGCCGGAGTAAGTGTTCACGCCCGCGAGGATCAGGCGCTCGGGCCCGATCTTGGTCAGGCCGCCGGTCCCGGTGATGTCGCCGCGGAAGGACAGGACCTGCTGGTCGGCGACGGTGAGGACGCGGACGCTGCCGGTGGCCGCGGCGGTCAGGGCCTGGCTGAGGGTGACGCCGGCCAGGCCGGTCACGACGCCGGACGAAGCCGCCTGCAGCGCGTTGCTCAAGGTGATGCTGGCGTTGGGCGCGATCGCGGTGATGACCGTGTTGGCGGGGATACCGAGGCCGGTGACGATCTGACCGACGGTCAGCCCGGCGGTGTTGGTGGTCGGCAGGATGGTCTCGCCGGCGAGGATGGTGCCCGTGATGGTGGCCGAGCCCGCGGCGAGGATGCCGGTGATCGCGGCTCCGGCCGGGATACCGGTGCCGAGGATGGTGCGGCCTTGGACGAGCCCGGTGGTGTCGGTCAGGGCCAGGGTGGTGCCGCCGACGGCGCCGGAGACGACGGTCCGGACGACCTGCTCGCCGAGGGTGGAAGCCAGGTAGCCCACGGTGTTCTCGCGCGACATGCCGGTCACGGGGAGGTTGGTGAGGTCGCCGGCCGACTGGAAGCTCAAGGGGGTGTCCAGCGTGAGGACGTTGCCATTGATGCCGGTGATCACGGAGCCCGGCGTGATGCCGGAGCGGATCGCCAGTTCGCCGGTCGCGGGAGCGAGCAGGTTGGTGTCGAGGGTGACGGTGTTGGTGGCGGTATCCAGACCGATGATCCGCGCGCCGGTCGGGATGCCGGTCAGGACCGTCAAGGTGCCGCTGGTGGCGGCGGTGGTGCTCGCGCTGAGAAGCACGTCGTTGCCCGCGAACCCGGTGATCGTGGTGCCGGCGGGGATGCCGACGCCGGTGACCATCTGGCCGGCGGCCAGCCCGGTGACATCGGCGACGGTGACGAAACCCGCGTTGATGTTGCCCGGAACCAGGGCCTTGCGGAGGGCCTCGGAATAAACGGTCTGGCCGACGGCGAGCCGGGACGCGTCAGCGACGACGAGGGTGGGCTGGGAAGCGGTCAGGCTGCCCGCGGCCTGCGCGGTGAGCGCGTTGCTCAGGGTCAGCGTGTTCGTCCCGAGGTCGACGGCGACGATCGTGGTGCCCGCCGGGATACCCGTCGCGACGGTGAGCAGGCCGGAAGAAGCGGCGGTCAGGGGCGCGCTGAGATTCACCTGGTTGCCGGCGATGCTCTGGATCGTGGTGCCAGCGGCGATGCCGAGTCCGGTGACGGTCTGGCCGGGCGCCAGGTTGTTCGTGTTACCGACCGTGACGAAGGAAACAACGGCCCCGGCGGCGGAGGAGTTGTTGATGGGCTTGACGATGGGGATCGTCCCGATCGCCTGACCCGGCGACAGGTTGGTCACGTTGCCCAGGGTCAGCGTGGCGGTGCCGGCCGCACCGGCGCCCATCGGACGGATGATGAAAGCTCCCGACCCGACGGACGCCGTCGGGTCGATGCCGTTGACCGGGGAGCCGGCGCTGAGACCGGCGACGCTGGCGAGGCTGATCGTGTTGGCGCCCGCGGCGCCCCACGGCAGGGTGATGGTGGCGTTGACCGTGGGCGTCGTCTGCAGGTAGAACGCGGGATTGGCGTCCGGGGAGGTCCCGGGGAAGTTGGTAAGCGCGGCGTTGAGCTCGGCGATCTGGCCGGTCGTCTTGCCGACGATCAGGGTGCCGCCGTTGAGGTTGATGGTCGACCCGGCCTGGCCGAAGAGCGATCCGACGGTCTGGTTGCCCGTGGCGTTGAGGGACGCGCCGGCGAGGAGCACGAGACCGGCGGTGTTCTGGATGCTGTTCGCGCCGGTGAGGGCGAGGGCGCCCTGCTTGACGACGGTCGCGCCGTAGTAGGTGTTCAGGCCGGAGAGGGTCAGCGTGTTGGCGCCCTCCTTGACGAGGTTGCCCGCGCCCGTGACCTTGCCTTGGTAGGTCGTAGCGGCGTTCTGGTTCAGGGTGACGCTGCCGCGGCCGAGCTCGATGCGGGTGTTGGCGTCGCCGACGAGGTTGTTGACCCGCTGCGTGGTGTCGTTGAAACGGATGGTGGTCTCATAGCCGAGGCCGCCGTTCACGTCATTGTCGCCGAGGCCCGAGGAGAGCACGATGGAGGAGGCGTTCACGAACGTGTTGTCCTGACCGAAGGAGAAGGCGAGCGTGATGCCGTTGCGCACGACGAGTTCGCCGAAGAAGAGGTCCTGGCGGTTGTAGACGTCGATCACGCCGAGCTGGCCGTTGCCGATCGTGGCGTTGCCGGAGCGGGTGTTGATGATGTTGTCCGTCGGGGCCACGGTCAGGACGGAGCCGGCGGCGCCGTTGATCTGAGCGCGGAGCGTGCCGGCGTTGTTCTGGACGATGGAGAGAGTGCCGGCGGCGCCCAGCACGACGCGGCCGTAGCCGAGGCTCTGCACGTTCGCGATGATCTTGCCGCCGTTGACGTCGATCTGGCCGATGGTCGAGCTGGTGCCCATCAGCGCGAGCGCGCCGACGCCCTGCTTGTCGAAGACACCTTGGCCGCCGTTGATGCTGCCCGTGTAGTAGCCGTCCAGGTTCGCGTCCTGGATGACGACGAGGCGCTGGTTCGGCGAGACGTCGATGCGGGAGCCGGTGCCGGGACCGGCGTCCCAGAGGTTGACGGCGGCTTCCGCGAAGAGGGCCTGCAGGTTGCGGATCGTCTGGTTGCTGCGCACCTCGAGGACGGGGGCGCCCCCGGTGGGGAGGTAACCCGGGCGCCACTCGGTGCCGCCGGCCTGGTCGGTGGCGGAGTTATATTCGGAAAGCGTGGTCTGCCCGGTCGGCGAACCGCCGATGAGGTTGACGGAGGCGGCCTGGCGGAGGGCGAGGCCGTTGGGGTCGTTGAGGACGAGGTCGCCGCCGGCGATGAAGACGTCGCCGGTGAGACGGCTGCTGTTCAGGATGGTCAGCTGACCGGTGCCGGTCTTGTAGAGGCGACCGGCGCCGTCGATACGACCGATGGAGCCGACCATGCCCGCGTCGAAATGCGCGTTGAGGGCGTAGTCTTCGTCCTTGCCGACCTCGAGGACGGTGTTGACGTCGGTGCCCTCGTTGCCGGTCACGAAGTCGGTCAGGGTGCCGGCATAGAGGTTATGCACGAAGTTCAGGCGGAAAACCAGCGGCGAGGAGGGATTCCCCAGCTGGCCGTCGCCCAGCTGCGGGCCTTGGCGGACGACGTTGTACGGGGTGTTCTGGAAACTGAGCGTGGAGTTTCCTTGGACGAGGACGGCCTTGGCGCCGACCATGCGCGAGGTGAAACCCAGGGGGGCGTTGGTGCCGTACTGGGCCCACTGGTTGAGGTAGCCGCTGACGACCAGCGAGCCTTGGTTGACGATCGCGATGCCCGAGAAGGCGCCCTGGGAGCGCAGGTCGTTGGGCAGGTTGGAGTTGTTGGTGAAGGTGTTGTTGCCGAAGTAGTTGATGTCCTTGAAGGCATCATACTGGAGGGTGCCGCCGCCGGTCTTGACGAACAGGGGAACCACGTCGGCGATCGCCAAGTCGGTCACCGGGAAGGCGGTGATCGAGGTGAAGTCATCGCTGAGCAGCTTGATCTGGGTGGTCGCGGCGACCTGCTGGTTGACGACGAGCTGGGTGCGGACGCCGCCGACCGGCTGGCTGAGGTTCAGCGAGGTGATCGTGCGGGTCAGCTCCTGGATCTGCGTCGGGCTCGGCAAGGAGCCGGGCGCGCTGAGGTTGGTCAGGTTGACGACGCCCGTGAGAGGCGCGCCGACGAGCACCTGCGCCGGGTTGGTCTGCGGCGAGGCGTAGTTGACGGTGACGTCGGCCCGGGCGAGGGGGGCGGCCGCGAGGGCGGCGGCCAGGACGAGGAAGCGGCGGGAGAGTTTCATTGCGGAAAAGAAGCGGGCGGAGGCGATCAGAAGCGGCGGCGGTAGCCGGCCTCGAAGCCGGTGGTCTGGGTGGAGCCGGCCTTCTCGAGCGAGATCGTCAGGTAGTAGGCCGTGTCAGGGTTCGGGCCGTACGTGAACGACGGCACGACGCGGACGCCGGAGCCGGCGGCGACGTTGGTCTTGGTGTTGAAGGCACCGACCCCGCCGAAGTTGGCCTCGATGTCGGCCGTCTTACCCCCGCCCACTTCGGCGAAGGCCTCGAGGTCGAAGGCGAACTTGATCATCTGCCCTTCATGGACGGAAAGCCAGGTCATCCCCGTGCCGGTGGAGGCGCGGGCCGACGTGTAACCGTAGGAATTGACGCTCAGGGAAGTCGGGTCGCTGGCCCGGCTCCCGTTGGTCTCGACGAAGGACTTGCCGCTGACGCGGACGAGGTCGAGGCCGACGAACGGGGTGAAGTTGACGCCGCCCTTGGTCGCCAAACCCGCGCCGAGGCGGGCGAAGGCGCCATACGACATCGCCGAGGGCGAGCCGCGCTGCGTGCCGAGGAACGTCACGCGCTCGGAGGTGTTGGTGCTGTTGCCGAGGGAGACGCCGGCGTCGAGGTAGACGGTGTCGCGACGCTCGCCCAGCATGCCGGAGAAGAAGGCGGTGGCGCGGAAGGCGTTGCCGGAGACGGACCCGGCGCCCTCGGCGAGGGTGCTGGTGGTCCGGGAGGCACCAAGGGTGACGCCGGCCACGGACCACGGGTTGAGGTCCTTCATGTAGCCGCCGAGGAGGCCGGTGAGGGTGGAGTTGAACGGCGGGGCGCCCGCGCCGGAACCTCCCTGGAAGCGGGTCGAGGTGAGCTCGACGAAGAACTCGTTGTAGTAGACGCTGTAACCCGCGCGGTCGTAGCGACGCTGATCGAGGCGACGCTGGAGGGCGTCGGTCTCGGCGCGCTGCTCGAGGGCGATGGTCGCCGGGATGGCCGAGAGGGAGGCGGGCTGGAGCGAACGGATCGAGGAGGCGAGCGTCGCGTCATCCATGAGCATGAGGCGCGCCGCCAGCTCGTTCAGGTGGAGCTCATCGTTGACGCCAACGCCAACGGCGCCGTTCTGGGGCAGGAACGTCGAGCCACCGTTGGCCAGAAGGCCACCCGGGGCGGTCTTGGTGATCTGCTGCAGGTAGTTGACGATGCCGGTGGCCACGCCGGGGATGGCGTAACGGTCGGCGCCGCCGACGAAGTAGACGGCGTATTCGGAGGGCGAGGTGGGCAATCCGGGAATCGCGACGTCCCTCGGCTCAGCGATCAGGTAACGACCGGCGGTGTCGGTCGTGGTGATGTTGCCCGACTGGAACTGGGTGTTGCCGAAACTCTCCGTCACCGTGGGGGAAGCGTCGACCGAGGTATCCTTGAAGAGGACGAAGCGACGGCCGAAGGCCGGGGCGGTCGTGGTCGCCGGGGCGTTCCAGCGTTCGATGATGAGGTTGCCGGTCAGGTCGGCCGTGCCGGAGAACTGGACGGAATCGTTGAAGAGCTGATTGGGAGCGACGCCGGTCGGGGTGCCGGTGACCTCCATGTTGGCATTGCCCGCCAAGGTGAAGTTCCCCGCCACGACCTGAGTGCCCGGCGAATAACCCGGAGCCAGCGACGCGCCGGCGCCGACGGAAAGGTTGCCTTGGATGTTCGCCGAACCGCTCAAGGTCGAGCCGCCGGTGATGGCGACGTTGCCATCGATGGTCAGCAACGAGGGTGCGTTGGCGGAGCCGAGTGACAAAGTAGTACCGCCGTCGACGGTCACATTGCCGCCGATATTGCCGAGCACGGTAAGCGTGGCGAAGTCCGCCGGCAAGGTGGCCGGATTGGTGGTCACCGTAAGGTTGCCGCTGCTGCCGACCTGCGAGCCGGACTGGAGGATACCACCCGTCGCGGAGACTTCCACGGCGAGCGTGCCGCCTTCGAGTCGGATCGGACGACTGGCGCCGTTGAACGGTAGGATCAGACCGGCCCCATCCAGGGTGGCGCGCAAGGTGCCCTCCTTGACGACGTAAGAGCCGAAGACCGGGTCGGCCAGGGTGCTGCCGGCGAGGATCGCCGCGGCGGTGAGATCGAGGGTGCCGTCGCCGAGTTTGACCAGTTCGGCGGCGCCAGCGTTGCCGGTCACGACACCGGCGTAGGACGTATCGACGCCCGTACCGACCATCACGCCGAGGCGGGCGAGCTGGGTGCCGTCGGCCGCCAGATTGACTTCCCGCAGGTTGCCGACGTCGAGGCCGAGGCCGCCGCCGAGCACGGTGACGCTGTTCGGCGTGTTGAGCGCCGGCGTAGCGACGCCCGGAAGGGTGAGCGCGGCGCCGGTGTAGCGCAGCATGCCGGTTCCCTTGATGACGAGGTCCGTGGTGCCTCGCAGGTCGCCGGCAAAGACGCCGTCGACCGACTGGGTGAGACTGAGGGTCCGGCCCGGGGCGGCCGCGCCGACGTCGAGGATCGAGCCGGCCGCGCCGGTGACGCCGGTGATGTCGGCCAGGGTCGACACATCCAGGGTGATGTCCGCGCCCAGGTTGGTCGTGGCCACGCCCGGCTGGGCGTAGGCGAAGACGGTGCGGGCCACGCCGGCCACATCCGAACGAAGGTCGAGGATGCCGCCGCCCGAGATCTGGCTGACGGACGGGGGCACGAGGGTGCCGATCCGGCGATCGTCGGCCAACGCCAGGCTGAGCGTGGCGCCGGAAGCGATGATCGCGGTGAAGAGATCCTGCTCGCCCAGACGACTGTCCGTCAGGCGCAGCTCGCCGGCCTCGACGTTGAAGCGGAGGTTGTCCGCGGCCGCGGTCAGCTCGACGATGCCGGCGCCGGTCTTGCCGACGGTGCCGACCCCGAGGCCGGCCTGGTAGATCTCCGCGCCCAGGACGGTATTGGTGAAGGTCACCGTGGTGCCGGCGGTCGGGTTGTGGAACGCGACGTTGCCGTCCGTGCCGACGTAGAGGTCGGCCGTGGCGAAGCCGGCGGTGGTGCCGACGAGCTTGCCCGCGGTCACGACGACGGCGTCGAGGCTGTTGGAGCCTGCGGTGGGCGCGAGCGTCAGGGTGCCCGTGCCGGTCTTGACGATGGTGCCATCGGTGACGCCCGGCGCCTGCTGGAAACGGCCGGCGAAGCTGTAGTTGCCGACCGGATCGACCTGCAGGGTGACCACCGAACCAAGGTCGCCGAAGACGATCGAGGAGCCGGCTTCGCCGGACAGGTTGCGGAAAGACTGGTCGGTGCCGTCCTGGACGTTGAGCACGGAGGTGCCGCGGAGATCGACGGCGGCGACGGACTGGACCGGCAACGCGTTCGGGTTGCCGAACAGGTTGTCGGCGACGAGGTTGGTCGTGCCCGCGTCGGAGCGGAAGGTGCCGGCGAAGGCGGTGGTCGGCGTGTTCAGCGTCAACGAACCGATGCCTTCCTTGATGACGGTGCCGGCGCCGACGAAGACGCCGGTGGCGGACAGGTCGTTGGCCACCTGCAGCGTGCCGCTGGCGGCAGCGGTGAGCGCGGCGGAGAGCGTCAGCTCCCGGGTGACGAGATTGATGCCGGTGATGGTCGTACCCAGCGGGATACCCGTGCCCACGACCACCTGGCCGTTGGCGAGGCCGGTCACGTCACCGACGATGAGGCTGTTCGTGCCGATGGCGCCGCTCGTGATGGTTTTATCGAGCTGGACGTTGAGCCGGGCGGTCGCCCCGGCGAGGACGGTGATGTCGCCCGTCGTCGCGCCGGCCCAACCGGCCGAGGCGAGGAGCGTGCCGGTGCGCACCAAGGTGCCGCCGGTGTGGGTGAGCGAACCGCCCGCGGTCAGGACCTTGGAGCCGGCCCGGATCTCGAGCTGGCCGACGCCGGAAACGGCGCCGGTGTAGGTCACGTCGACGGGCGTGGTCAGCACGAGGTGCGTCAGCACGCTGAGGTTGCCGGCGGCCGCTTGGGTCAGGTTCGCGCTCAGGGTGACGCCGGCCAGGCCGGTGACCACGCCCGAGGCGTCGGCGAAGAGCGGGTTGCTCAGGGTAACGCTGGCATTGGGCGCGATCGCGGTGATGGTCGTGTTGAAGGGGATGCCGAAACCGGTGACGATCTGGCCCACGGAGAGGCCGGCGGTGTTGGCCATGGGCAGGATGGTATCCCCGGTGGGGATGGTCCCGGTGATGGTGCCCGAACCCGCGGCGAGGATGCCGGTGATCGAGGTGCCCGCGGGAATGCCCGTGCCGATGACGACCTGGCCGACGGACAAGCCGGACACATCGACCAGGGCGACGCTGTTCGCGGCGCCGGCGCCGCCCAGGACCCCCAAGGAAAGCGGATCGAAGACCGCCGGACCGTTGGTGGCCAAGGCCGCCATCTCCAACCAGCCGGCCTGCACGGTCGTGGTGCCGGTGTAAGGCGTCTGACCGACGACGACGCCGGGCTCGAGCTTGAGGTAGCCTTCGCCGCGCTTGACGAAGCCACCGGTGCCGACGATGGGCGTCGTGAAAGTGCGCTTGGTGACGTCGGTCAACGGGTCGTAGGCGTCGTTGACCGTGACGGCGAGCGTGCCCGGGGCGGTCGTGAGGAAATACTGGGCGTTCCGGAGCGGAGCCTCGTTCGAGCCCGTGGCCCAGATGAGGTTGAGGGTGCCGCCGGCGATCTCGACGCGGCCGGTGAAGTCGGGGCTGGAGCCGCCGAAGTTGAGATCCTCGTTGCCGATCTTGATCAACGCGCCGGAACCGACCAGGCGGCCGTCGAAGGAACGGGTCGCCGCGAAGGCGAGCTCGGCGGCGGCGGTCGGAGCGACGTAGCTGCCGATGCCGGTACCGACGGCGACGCGGCTGAGGTAAAGCGAGGTCAGCGCGGGCATCGACAGGTTGCCGGTGTAGAGCTGGTTGAGCTCGGCGGCGCTGAGCGACAGGGAACTGACGTCGATGGTGCGAACGCGGAGGACGGCGAAATTCTCGTTCAACGCGGGCGCGGTGAGCGGCGCGCTCAGTTCGACGCCGGCCAGGCCGGTGACGGCGCCGGTCGCGACGCCGGCGAGCGGCTTGCTCAGGGTGAGGTTGTTGCCGGTGATCGCGGTGATCACCGTGTCGGCGGCGATGCCGGTGCCGGTGATGATCTGGCCGACGGCGAGGCCGCTGGCGTCCGTGGTGGGGAGCGCGGTGAGACCGGCGGCGATGGTGCCGGCGACGGCGGTGGAGCCGGCCGCGATGACCTTCGTGACGTAGGTGCCGCCGTCGAGAGCGGGCCCGCCGATGATCTGGCCGACGCCGACATCGGCGACCGAGCTCAGCGCCAACGAGGTGGACCCGAGCTCACCCGCCACGCCCGTCGGCTGGACCGGCAGGGGCTGCACGGGCAGGATCGGGTCGAACTGCGTGGTGGTCCCGAGGTAGTCGGCGAGGAGCGGGTTCGAGCCCTGCAGGGCGGTGGTGAGGGAGGCCGCCCGCGCGGACGTGTAGCCCACGGTCAGGCTGCCCGTGCCGAGGTTGACGAGGGAACTGGCCGAGCCGAAGAGGGCGCCCACGACCTGGTCCTGGTTGCCCTGCGTGTAGGTGCCGGCGCCGACGAGCACGAGGGCCGAGGTGTTGGGCGTGGCGTTGGCGGTGCCGGCGATCAGGGCGCCGCCCGGACGGACGATGGTCGCGCCGTAGTAGGCGTCCTTGAAGAGGTTGGTGCCGGTGGTGCCCGCCAAGGTGAAGCCGGCGGTGCCCTGCTTGATCAGGCTGCCGACGCCGGTGATGAAGCCGGCGTAAGCCAGGCTAGCGTTCTGCTCCAGCGTGATGTCGCCGCGGCCGAGCTCGACGCGCGCGGAGGCGTTGCCCGCCAGGTTGCGGATGAGCTGGTTGGTGTCGCCGAACCGGAGCACGGTCTCACGGGCGGAGCCGGAGTCGAGCGTGACGGCGGTGGCGTTGATGAAGGTGTTGTTCCGGCCGCCGGAGAAGGAAAGGTCGACGCCGTCGTTGACGAGGATGCTGCCGCGGAACTGGTCCTGCGCATTGATGACGTTGAGCTCGCCGGGGTCGAGGCCCGGGTTGACCTGGATGCCGGCGCCGCTGCCGTTGTCGAGCACCGCCGAGGCCAGCAGCTTGAGGGTCGAGCCCGCGGAGCCCGCGAGGTTGGCGGAAAGCGTGCCGGAGTTGTTCTGCAAGATGGCGAAGGTGCCGTTGTCGCCGATGAAGACCTGCTTCTGGCCCAGGCCCTGCGCGTTGGCGATGAACGTCCCGCCCAGGACCAGGGTTTCATCGTAGGAGGAACCGCCGGCGAGCAGGAGGACGAGGGTGCCCGCGCCGGTCTTGACGATGCGGCCGCCGGGCACGTTGTTGACCGAATCGTAGCCGAAGATGTTGCCGGTGAAGAAGCCGTCCCGGCCCGCGTCCTGGTTGATGGTGAGGGTGTGGCCGTCGAGGCGCAAGGTGGCGCCCACGCCGGTGCCGGGAATGACGAGCTCGTTCTTGTCGCTCACGTCGGCGGCGGTGCGGATCGCGTCCACCGCGGTGTAGACCTCGGCGTTCGTCCCGCCGATGTTGGTGGTACCCTTCGCGTTCAGGGCGAAGTCGGCCTGGAAATTGCGGATCGTCTGGTCGTTGCGGAGGATGACCTCGGCGCCCGTGTTCGCGTAGGAGATGAACTGGCCGGCCCCGTCCCGCTGGACGGTGAGGGTCCCGGTGTCGGGGAAAAGCGCGGGGCGATAATCCCAGCGCGGGTAGTTATTCGAATTGGAGGCCACCTCCGCGTAGCGGATGTTGGCGCCGCGACGGGAGAGCCCGAGGGAGCCCTCCGTCTGCTGGGCGCCGTTGAAGTCGGCGGTATCCTGGGTGCCGGCGATGTTGAAGGAGCTGCTGTTGGCGAAGGTCAGCCCGGTGGCCGACTCCAGGATGATGGTGCCGCCCGCCGCGATGAAGTCGCCCGTCATGCGCGAGTCGTTGAGGACGCGGAGGGTGCCCGCGCCGGTCTTGATGACCTTGCCGCCGCCGGCGAGGATGCCGACGGAGCCGACGAAGTCCTGGTCGATGTGGATGCCGAGGCGGTAGCTCGCGTCGGGACCCGTGGTGACGGTGGTCTGGAACTGGTCGTTGTTGTCGCCGGCCTGGAGATTATGGACGAAGTTCAGGCGCAGCGCACCGACGTTGGTCGAGGTGTTGGTGAAGCTGAGTTCGGCGGAGCCGTTCAGGACGACGTTGCTCGCGCCGGTCATGCGCTTGGCGAGGGCGTAGGCGATGCTGTCGGCGTCCCCGGCGTTGGGGGAGATGTTCGCGACGAGCGTCGGGATCTCGAACGGCGCGAGGATCTGGCTCTCCACGCGGGCGCCGTAGTCATGCCACATGTTGAGGTGGCCGCTGACCATGAGCAGACCGGCGTCGACCTGGACGCGGCCCTGCAGGCCGGAGAGGCGCCAGTTGTTGCCGTTGGTGGGGTCGGGGGTCGGGACGTTGGGGCTGAGGTCGATGGGGCGCAGGCCGTAGATATTATTGGTACCCGGGTTCGAGAGGAAGAAGCCCAGCGGGGTCTGGACGTACGAATACGGGAGCGCGACGGAGTAGTTGAACATGCTGCCGGCGCTGCCCTGGTACTGCAGGACACCGCCGCCCGTCTTGCGGAGGTCGCCATCGCCGCGGAAGGCGCCGGAGATCGTCGAGGCGACCAGGTTCTCGAGGATGGCGACCGTGCCCGCGTTGGTGACGGTGATGCGGTCCGCCGTGGTGGCGTTGCGCAGGACGACGAAAGGCTTGGGGTCCGTGGCCAGCACCGGGGAGGCGGAGGTGAAGGTGACGGTGCCCAGCTGCAACGTGCCGTTCGGCGTGGTGAGGTAGGGGGCGAGGGCCGGCGAACGGACCAGGTCGATGTCGGTGAAGTTGGCGGCGGTGGGCTCGGCGGTCACCGAAGTGTTGAACGCCCCCGGCAACAGACGGTAGCCGCTGCTGAAGAAGCGCAGGGTTTGCGACTGACTGGAGACGTTGCTCGAGTCGTAGAGGATATCGACGGTCTGCGTCGGGTAGGCTCCCTCGGGCGTTTCGGCGAGGACGGGACCGTTGTACTGGAAGGTCAACGTGGCGGTGTTCGTCAGGCGGGCGCCCGAGACCAGCGGGTTGCCGGCCACGGAGGTCGCGGTCCAGTAGTTATGCGCCGGCGCGCCGGTCCAGCGTTCCCAGGTCCCCGAGCCGCCCAGGGCGGGCCCCACCCAGGTGGCCCCGGTGACGTTTTGTTGGGCCTGGGCGAGGCTTGCGGTCGCAAGCGTAGCCGCGGCCACCAACAGAGATTTAGAGATCCGCATGGTGTGGGTGGGGCAAGGGGTTAAATGAAGGATTTGATATCCTATTTAGACCCTAGAGAGTCAACCATTGAACCCCCAACTACCCTTAGGGTTAATTACCCAGGCTGCACCCTTGACTGCCCAGCTTGACCAGGTCGTCCGCGAGATGAAGCCGCGGCTCCATTCACCGGCCGAAGAGGCTGCGGTCCTCGATCGGGTCCTTGGACTTCATCGCGCCTTTCTTGCCGGCCTGCTCGGCAAGAGCACATCCGCCCCACGCAGCCGAACTGATGAATATGCCTAAAAATAGGCATATTTTCCAGTTCGCCGTCCGTCCTTTTCGCTCGTTAACTGTCATTTATATGAATTTAAGGTGTTTTTAAACGCTTGGCAACATCCCCCTGTTTTTTACATCTGTAATCACCCCCTAGTCTTACCCCCCACCTTTTCTGCATGAGCCCCAAGCAGAAACCTCTCGTGGTCATCATTGAAGATGAGCGAGGCCTAGCCGCCTTGCTCACCGAACAATTGGAGACCGCCGGCTTCGTCACCCAAGTCTTCCACAAAGGCGCCACCGCGCTGAAATTCATCGGGGAGAACCATGTCCATCTGGTCCTGCTCAACCCTGCCCTGCCCGACGTGGATGGCTGGGAGCTCCTGCAGTCGATCCGGCGGATGACGCTCGGGCCGGCGGTGATCTTCCTCTCCGGGCTCAAGCTGCCGGGCCAGGCCGCGCGAGCGCTCGACCTCGGGGCCGACGACTTCGTCGCCAAGCCGCACGACCAAGACGAGCTCATCGCGCGCATCCACGCCGTGCTCCGACGCAGCGAGACGGCGGGCGACAGCCGCCTGACGCGCAACGCCGACCTCGCGACCGGGGTCTTCCTGTTCAACGGCGCGGAGGTCCACCCGGAGCGGCTCGAGCTCGTCTTCGGCCCGGGCAAGAAGTGCAAGCTCGGCCGCAAGGAGCTCGGCATCCTCTACCACCTGCACGCCAACCCCGGCGTGATCATCAGCCGCCACAGCCTGATCCACGCGGTCTGGGGCGTGCATGCCGATGTCCGCAGCCGCTCCCTCGACCAGTACATCGCCAAGATCCGCGACGCCTTCGCCGGCTTCGGCCGCGACCTCGACTGCTTCCGCACGATCCATGGCATCGGGTATTGGTACGAACCGGCCCCGCCGCCCGAGCGGGAGGGGAAAAAATCCCGCCGGGCTTGATTCCCGCGGATTAACCGCACACTAGGGAGCACGATGAAGATCAAGTGCTACCTCAAACCCAGCTGCGGCTGGAGCAACGGCGTCCGCGCCATCATGAAGAAGTACGCGCTGGCCTACGAGGACGTGGACATCATCAACGTCCCGGCGAACTACGCCGAGATGGTGGAGCGCACCGGGCAGCGCCTCTCGCCCTGCGTCGAGATCGACGGCGAGATGCTGGCCGACGTCTCCGGCGCCGAGGTCGAGCAGTACCTGCTGGCGAAGGGCCTCGTGCAGCCGAACGACGTCGCCCCCGCGGCGCCGACGGACGCGCCGTGCACCGACGCCGAGCACGAGAAGATGAAGGTGAAGACGATCCGGTTCTTTTGAGCGGCAGGGCCGGGGCTAGGGCCGGGGCTGGGATGTGCGCTCCTAGGCAACCCGGACGACAAGTTCTGTCTGATGTTTGCCGCGTCCAGGCCAGAGACGACCGAGCATTGTCCTCCGCGGCCTCCAACTGGCCCTAGCCCGGGCCCAAGCCCAGGCCCTGTTTACGCGCCCTTCCCCGCGGCGAAATCCGCGATCGCATCCGCGACCCACTGGCGCTGCTCGCCCGTGAGCTCGGGGAAGATCGGGATGCTGAGGACTTCGCCGGCGAGACGCTCGGAGACCGGCACGCTGTCGAAGCCGCGATACTTCTGATCCACGAAGCACTCCTGCCGGTGCAGCGGGATCGGGTAATAGATCTCGCAGCCGATCTTGCGCTCCGTGAGGAAAGCCTTGAGCGCGTCGCGCCGGCCGCCGGTGACACGGAGCGTGAACTGGTTCCAGATACCCTGGCCGGAGAAGTCGAGCGGCAGGAGGATCTTCGCGGCCCGATCGGCGCCGGCCCGGTTCTCGGCGATGCCGGCGACGCCCTTGAGCGCGCCCTGGTAGAAGTGGGCATTGCCCGCGCGCGCGCAGTTATACTCCGGCAGGTGCGGCAGCTTGAGGTGCAGGAGCGCCGCCTGCAGCGGGTCCATGCGGAAGTTCGCGCCCACCTCGCGGTGATAGTACTTGGGCTGCATCCCGTGGACGCGCAGGATCCGGGCGCGCTCGGCGAGCGCGTCGTCCTGGGTCGTGACCAGGCCCGAGTCGCCCATGCCGCCGAGGTTCTTGGAGGGGAAGAAACTCGTGGCGCCGAGATCGCCGACGGACATCGTGGCGCGGCCTTTCCAGCGGGCGCCCATGGACTGCGCGGCATCCTCGACGACGCGGAGCTGGTGCGCGACGGCGAAGGCCTGGAGCGCGTCGAGGTCGAGGGACTGGCCGAAGAGGTGCACCGGCATGATCGCCCGGGTGCGCGGCGAGACCTTCCGGGCGGCGTCCGCGAGGTCGATGTTGAAGTGATGCGGGTCGACGTCGACCCAGACGGGCGTCGCGCCGAGGCGGGCGACCGAGCCGGCGGTGGCGAAGAAGGTGAAGGCCGGGAGCAGGACCTCGTCGCCCTCCCCGATGCCCAGGGCCATCAGCGCGAGCAACAAGGCGTCGGTGCCGGAGGAGACGCCGAGCGCGTGCTTCACGCCGAGGAAGGCGGCGCAGTCCTTCTCGAAGGCCTCGAGGCGCGGGCCCATGATGAACTGGTTCGAGCGGAGGACGTCGCGGAAGGCGGCTTCGAACTGCGCTTCGAGGGCGCGGTTCTGCGGGCCGAGGTCAAGGAGCGGGACGGTCGTCATGGCGCGGCTGGCTTCTCCCACCGTCCCCGCGCACGGGCAACATCATTCAGCCGTCCGCCGGGCGCGCCAGACCAGCCAGAGTCCGGCCGCGGCCAGCGGCAACGTCCAGAACTGGCCGGCGGTCAGCCCGAGGATGTGGCCGTCCTCGGCTTCGCGGAAGGCCTCGCACACGATGCGCGCGACGGCGTAGAGGAGCAGGAATTCGCCGGCGAGCCGGCCCGGCGGGAGGCGGCGCGGGTAACGTACCAGCACCCAGACGAGCGGCAGCAGGCCTTCGCCGAAGGCTTCATAGAGCTGCGACGGGTGACGCGGCGACGGGCCCTCGTGCGGGAAGATCACCGCCCACGGCACGTCGGTCGTCCGGCCGACCAGCTCGGCGTTCACGAAATTGGCGAGCCGGCCGAAGAAGATGCCGGCGGGCGCGAGGGCGCAGAGCAGGTCGCCGACGGCGAGGAACGGGACGCCTCTGGTACGCGCGTACCAGAGGCCGGCCAGCACCACGCCGAGGAAACCGCCGTGGCTGGCCATGCCGCCCTTCCAGACCTGGAAGACCATGAACGGGTCGGCGGCGAACTCGTCGCGCGCGTAGAGGAGCACGTGGCCGAGACGACCACCGGCGAGCACCCCGATCATCACCGCCGTGACCAGGGTCGATTCGTCGGCGGCATGGCGGGCGGGCGCCAGGCCTTGGCGGCGCCACCGGCCGAGCAACCAGGCCGCGGCGAGGAAGCCGGCCGCGTACGCGAGACCGTACCAATGGACGCCGCGCAGCCCCCAGCTCGCGGGGAAATGGATCGCGACCGGGTCGAGGTCATGGACCCAGGCGCCGAGCACGCGCCCGATCATGGGGCGGGCTTCGCCGGCGCGTCGCCGGCGCCCTTGCGCCCGAGGCGATGACCGCGCTGGCGGGCGAGTTCGCGCATGTCGGGGTGCGGGTCGTCCTTCTCGTAGATCTCGACGCCGAGCAGGGACTCGAAGATATCCTCGAGGGTGATGACACCGGCGAAGGCGCCGAACTCGTCGACCACGACCGCGAGCTGCTGGTGGTTGCGGACGAGGTCGTGGAGGGCGTCCGAGAGGTTCGCGTTCTCGGGCACGATGTGCGCCTTGCCCATGAGCTCGCGGACCTTGGTGGCGTGGCGGTCCTCGCCCGCGGCCTTGAGGAGGTCGCGGCGGCGGACGAGGCCGACGATGCGGTCGGGGTTCTTCTCCCAGACCGGCAGCCGGCCGTGCGGGACGTTCGGGTAGAGGCGGAGCACGTCGGCGACCGTGAGGTCGGCGTCCAGGGCGGTGACGACCGGGCGGGGGGTCAGGACCTGGGAGACCGGGATGTCATCGAGGCGGACGGCGTTGGCGACGAGGTTGCTCTCGGCCTGCGTGATCTTGCCCTCGCGGGCGGCGGCGCGGGCGAGGCTCCCGATATCGGCGTCGGCCTGGTCGACGCCGGTCTCGGCGGGCGGGGCCAGCGAGTCGTGCAGCTTGCCGAAGCTGCGGAGGATCGAGGCCGCGCCGCGGACGAGCGACAGCGTGGGGGCGATCCGCGGGGCGAGGCCGACGCGGAAATGGATGCCGACCTTGCGGGGCAGCATGACCGTGAGCCATGCCATGAAGAACGAGACGGCCACGATCGCGAGGGCGGCGACCGCGAGCTGCGCCCCGCCCGCGAGGGCGTCCGGCAGGAGGCGACCGCCGACGAGGATACCGCCCAGGAGCGCGCTCATGCCGACGAAGGCGGCAATCAGGACCTCGAAGGCGGCCAGGGTGTTACCTTGGTCGCCGCGGCTACGTTCCAACGAGACGGCCGCTTTCGCGTCCCGGCGGCGCAGGTCCTCCAGCTCCGCGTGGGAAAGGGCGACGACGGTGCCGGAGACGAGGGAGATGGCGGCGGCCGACCCGTTGAGGAGGACGAAGACGGGCCAGAGGATCCAATGGTCCATGCGAAGCCCAGACCTAGGACGGTTTGCCCCCGTTGGCGAGGGAGAATCCCGGCGTTGACCGCCCGCGAAAGCTGGGGACACTCGGCGCATGACCCCCCGCGAACAGAAGCTGGCCTCGGCGCTGGCCGTCTTCCTGACCGCCGCCCTGCCCGCCGCCGCGGGGGCCATCGCCTTCCGGGCCCAGCCGGTGCTGCTCACGCTGATCGCCAGCGAGCCCGGCGCGATCTCGGCGCTGACCAACTTCTTCTTCAATCATTTCACCGCGGCGCTCCTCACCCTCTTCGGGCTCGGCCTGGTGACGACGGGGATCGCCTACCGCGCCTTCCGGTTGCCGGAGACCGAGGCCGCCCGCGGCCTGGCCCAGCTGCTCGTCACCGTCAGCCTCTCCGCGTTGCTCAGCGTCGCCTTCCTGGCGCTCTTCATCCTCGCGAGCGCCCTGCCCCTCTACGGGAGGCTCACGCAACGCTGAGCCCGCCAGACGGCCAGCGCGGTCAGCAGGGGCCGCGCGGCGGCGGGATCGCCGGACCACAGCGGCCGGCCGGCGACGTCGTCCCAACGCGACACCGCGGCGGCGCCGCCCGGCAACGTCGAACGCAGCACGAGGATGGCCTCGGCGCGGAGCGGCACGCCCGCCTCGACCTCGCGCACGGGCAAGCCGGCGCAGCGGAGCAGCTGGCCGAGCGCCGTGCCCGGCAGACGGCCCGTGGAGGCTGCCGGGACGCTCAACACCCCGTCCTCGACCCAGGCTAGGCTCGAACGGGAGGCTTCGCTGACGTAGCCGCGCGCGTCGAACTGCACGCCTTCGACGCCGGCGCCTTCACCCAACGAACGCAGCTCGATCGCGGCCGCCAGCGAGTTCGCCCAGGGCGCGGATTTCGGACGCGGGAGCCATTCCGGGGCGTCGCGCACGGTGCGGAGCGAACGCAGACCGAAGACGGCGGGCGACGGAAGCAGGGCGCGCAGGCCGAGCTCCTCGAAGCCCGGGCCAACCACGAGCCGCAGCACGCCCTCGCGCCCGCCCAGGAGACGGAGGGCCGCCCGCCAGGCGGCCAGGTCGCCGGCGGCGAGCGGCCCGGCGGCGATACCCGCGCGATCCAGGCCGGCGCGGAGGCGCGCGAGATGGTCGTCGAGGCATTCGACCAGGCCGGCCCGGAGGGCGAGCGTCTCGAAGAAAACCGCGCCCGCCGGGAAACTGCCCGGCGTGGCGTCGCCCGCGACGAGGACGCCGTTGCGGCAGACCCGGCTCATGGGAGGGCCGCGCGGGCGGCGGCCAGGAGCGGGGCCTGCGCCTTGCGCCAGGACTCCGCGTGCTCCCGGCGCGGGTCGGAATCCGCGACCACGCCGGCGCCGGCCTGGACGAAGGCCCGGCCCTCGGCGGTCCAGAGGGAGCGGATGATGATGTTGAGGCAGAGGTCGCCGGAGGCGCCAATCCAACCGAACGAGCCGGTGTAGAAGGCGCGCGCGACCGGCTCGAGCTCCGCGATGACCTGCATGGTCCGCACCTTGGGGGCGCCGGTGATCGTGCCGCCCGGGAAGAGCGCGCTGATGACGTCGGCGGGCGTGGCGCCGGCGGCGAGGACGCCCTCGACCTGCGAGACAAGGTGCATCACGTGCGAGTAGCGCTCGACCGCCATGAACTCGGGGACGCGCACGCTGCCCGGAGCCGATACGCGGCCGACGTCGTTGCGCAGGAGGTCGACGAGCATGAGGTGCTCCGCGCGCTCCTTGGTGTCACCCGCGAGCTCCCGGGCCCAGGCAAGATCCGCCGCCTCGTCCGCGCCGCGCGGGCGCGTGCCCGCGATCGGCCGGGAAGCGACGCGCCCCGCGTCGACCGAGACGAGCAGCTCCGGCGAGCCGCACGCGAGGGCGGCGCCCGGCAGCCGCGCGAATCCCATGTAGGGTGAGGGGTTGCCGGCGCGCATGGCCTCGTAGGCCGCGAGCGGATCGACCGCCGGCACTTCGAGCCGCGTCGAGAGGTTGACCTGATGCGTGGCGACCGGGGCGATGTAATCCGGGCAGCGCCGGACCGCGCGGACGAAACCCGGTTCGTCGAACGACGCCGCGATAGGCGTGCCGGGAGCCCCGATCGGAGGTAGCAC
>JACCDU010750541.1_pt1 | contig 40131 bp, 40 predicted proteins | sample 7446081 | NCBI WGS metagenome assembly JACCDU01 (sample SAMN15323447, study PRJNA562643) | freshwater metagenome | isolation source: river surface water | place: USA:Blue River Watershed | collected 2017-08-17
CGTTATTTTATGACCATACCCGAAGCTTGTCAATTGGTATTGGAAGCGGGTAGTATGGGTAACGGCGGAGAGATTTTTGTATTTGATATGGGCCAACCAGTGACCATTGCTGATTTAGCAAAGAAGATGATCCGCTTATATGGTTATATCCCGAATATTGATATTGATATTACCTATAGTGGTTTAAGACCTGGTGAAAAATTGTATGAGGAATTGTTAAACGATGCAGAGAATACGTTGAATACCTATCACGAGAAAATCATGATTGCCAAAGTAAGAGAAGTGGCGATGCAAGATATAGAAGCAAAGTTCAATCAGTTTAGAACTTTGGTCAATACATCAAAAAACGAAAACGAATTGGTGGCTTTAATGAAGGCCCTGGTGCCCGAATTTATTAGTAACAATAGTGTGTTTGAGCAGTTGGATGGAAACGCGAAAGTGGTTGGGATTGATGGATAGAGATTAGTGATTTAATATTAGTGTGGTCCACACTAATATTTGGTATTTACGGATAGTTTTAAATCGTTAATAAGCTGAAAATCAATTACTTTATATGTTTGATTTTTTGTTTATAGGTTATTTAAAAAGGTTGAAAAATAGGTCGAATGTGCGCAGTTTTGTGCGTTATTTTAGAGAATAATATATGAAAATAGCGGTTGTTGGGACTGGATATGTAGGGTTGGTAACAGGCACTTGTTTTGCTGAGACGGGCAATAAGGTTACTTGCGTTGATATAGACAAAGCGAAAGTAAAAAAATTGAGTAGCGGGCAAATCACCATTTATGAGCCAGGCTTGGAGAAGATTTTTTTAAGAAATATAAAAGAGCGTCGATTAAATTTTACAACACAATTAGAAGAAGCAATTGTAGATGCAGAGATTATATTTTTAGCATTACCCACACCTCCAGGTGCGGATGGTAGCGCGGATTTAAAATATGTGTTGGGTGTTGCGGATCATTTAGGTAAAATATTAAATGGCTATAAAGTAATTGTAAATAAGAGCACAGTTCCTGTAGGCACAGCCGATAAAGTATGTGCAGCGATTGCAAAAAACTATAGTGGCGAGTATGATGTAGTAAGCAACCCTGAGTTTTTAAGAGAGGGTGTTGCGGTGGATGATTTCATGAAGCCAGACAGAGTGGTAGTAGGAACAAGATCGGAAAAAGCTAAAAAATTAATGAGTGATTTATATGCGCCTTTTGTAAGACAGGGCAATCCAGTGATCTTTATGGATGAGCGTAGTTCGGAGTTAACAAAGTATGCAGCAAACTCATTCCTTGCAACCAAGATTTCTTTTATGAACGAGATTGCGCAGTTATGTGAAAGAATGGGTGCAGACGTTGACATGGTAAGAAGAGGGATAGGATCAGATGACAGAATCGGCAAACGTTTTTTATTCCCAGGCATTGGATATGGAGGATCTTGTTTCCCAAAAGATGTACAAGCATTAATTATGTCATCGGATGAAGTGAACTACGATTTTGAGATTTTAAAAGCAGTGGAGAAAGTAAATGCCCATCAAAAACTACATTTAGTGGAGAAGATAAAGGCATACTATAATAACAATTTACAAGGCAAGCATTTTGCATTGTGGGGTTTAGCATTTAAGCCTAATACGGATGATATTAGAGAAGCACCAGCATTGGTAATCATTGATGCATTAACAACAGCAGGCGCAAGTGTAACGGCATACGATCCTGAAGCCATGCCAAATGTAAAAGGGCAAATAGGAGATAAGATAAAATACGCCGAGAATCAATACGATGCATTGCAAAATGCGGATGCATTGATTATTGCAACAGAGTGGAGTGAATTTAGAACCCCTGATTTTGATTTAATGGATCAGCAGTTAAAACAAAATAAGATCGTATTTGATGGTAGAAACCTATTTGATTTATCCCAAATGAAGCTGCTTGGGTATATTTATAAAAGCATTGGACGCGCAATAAATGAATAATATGAAAAAAGCAATAATAACGGGTATTACTGGTCAAGATGGAGCTTATCTGGCAGAATTTTTATTAAATAAAGGATATGAAGTGCACGGAATTAAGAGAAGATCTTCAATGTTTAATACACAAAGAATTGATCATATCTATGAGGATCCGCATATTCCAGATAGACATTTACACTTGCATTATGGCGATTTAACTGACAGTACTAACCTAATTAGAATAATTCAAGAAGTGCAACCAGATGAAATTTACAACTTGGCCGCTATGAGTCATGTACATGTAAGTTTTGAAGAACCAGAATATACAGCGAATGCAGATGGTATTGGGACTCTTAGAATTTTAGAAGCCGTTCGTTTATTAGGATTAACTAAGAAAACAAAAATATACCAAGCATCTACTTCAGAATTGTATGGCTTAGTACAAGCTGTTCCACAATCAGAAACCACTCCATTTTATCCTCGTTCTCCTTATGCTGTTGCTAAACTATATGCTTATTGGATTACAGTAAACTATAGAGAAGCTTACAACATGTATGCCTGTAATGGAATTTTGTTCAATCACGAGTCACCACAAAGAGGAGAAACTTTTGTAACAAGAAAAATTACTAGAGCAACAGCAAAAATTGCTTTAGGTATGGATAGTTGTTTGTACTTAGGAAACTTAGATGCAAAAAGAGACTGGGGTCATGCAAAGGATTATATTGAAGGCATGTATTTGATATTGCAACAAGAAAAACCTGAGGACTTTGTTTTGGCAACAGGTATAACTACAACCATTCGTGATTTTGTGAAAATGAGTTTTGCTGAATTAGGAATTGAATTAGCATTTAGAGGAAAAGATGAATCTGAAGAAGGATATATTGTTAAGAATAATAGTGAATACAAACTAGAAGAAAGAGCAGTTGTTGTTAAAGTGGATCCTAAATATTACAGACCAACTGAAGTGGATTTGTTGATTGGAGATCCAACTAAAGCAATGACTAAATTAGGTTGGAAACCTAAGTATGATTTAGCATCACTAGTTAAAGAAATGGTAGCAAGTGATGTTTCTTTATTTAAGAAGGAATTGTATATTAAACAAAGTGGATTATAAGGATGGATCAAACCGCTAAAATATATATTGCTGGACATAGAGGAATGGTAGGGTCTGGCTTAGAACGTAAATTAAGAAAAGAAGGTTATCATAATATTGTTACAAGAACATCTGCTGAATTAGATTTAAGAAATCAGCAAGCAGTGAATGAATTCTTTGAAAAAGAAAAACCTGCTTACGTAATACTTGCTGCAGCAAAAGTAGGAGGTATACACGCTAACAATTCCTATAGAGCTGAATTTATTTACGATAACATAATGATAGAAGCAAATATCATTCACACAGCGTATTTAAATAAGGTTACAAAGTTGTTGTTTTTGGGTTCATCCTGCATCTATCCTAAAATGGCACCACAGCCATTAAAGGAAGATTATTTCTTAAGTGGTTATTTAGAACCAACTAATCAACCCTATGCCATTGCTAAAATTGCTGGCATTGAAATGTGTGATAGTTATAGGGCTCAATATGGTTGTAATTTTATATCTGCCATGCCAACTAATTTGTATGGCACGAATGACAATTACCATCCCGAAAATTCACATGTATTACCAGCATTGATTAGAAGAATAGTTTTAGCAAAAAAGAATAATGTGCCCAATGTAACTATTTGGGGTACAGGAACACCTAGAAGAGAATTTTTACATGTAGACGATTTGGCCGATGCTTGTTATTTTTTATTGCAAAATTATAACGAACAAGGTTTAGTTAATATAGGTTGTGGCACAGATGTTTCAATAAAAGAATTGGCTGAGTTAATAGTTGCAGAGGTTGGCTATGAAGGAAAGCTTGTGTTTGATACAACTAAGCCAGATGGGACTCCGCGAAAATTATTGGACACAAGAAAAATTAATAAACTCGGCTGGACTGCTAAAATAGATTTACATAAAGGCATAAAAAAAACATTATTTGAATTTAATAAAATAGCTAATGATTAATACAAATATCAAAATTGCAGTTATAGGATTAGGATATGTTGGACTACCTTTGGCTGTAGAGTTTGCAAAAAAATATCAAGTACTTGGATTTGATATAAATCCAGAAAGAGTATTAGAATTAATAAATGGTTATGATAGAACACACGAAAGAAGTAAAGAAAGTTTAAAAGCATATTCAACACTTTCTTTTTCTTCAGAAATCCAAGACCTTCAAAATTATAATACTTACATTGTTACAGTGCCAACTCCAATTGATAAGTATAAATCACCAGATTTGAAACCGCTATTAAGCGTCTCGAAAATGTTAGGTGGTTTATTAAAAAAAGGCGATGTAGTAATATTTGAAAGCACTGTATATCCAGGTTGCACTGAAGAAGATTGCGTGCCTGTTATCGAAAAGGAAAGCGGATTGGTTTATAATAGGGATTTTTTCTGTGGATATTCGCCTGAAAGAATCAATCCTGGTGACAAAATAAACACACTTGTAAACATAAAAAAAGTCACATCAGGCTCAAATGAAAAAACTGCAGATTTTGTAGATAATTTATATAAAAGTATAATTATCGCTGGAACACACAAAGCGTCTTCAATTAAAGTTGCAGAAGCTAGTAAGGCAATTGAAAATGCACAAAGAGATATTAATATTTCATTCGTAAATGAGTTAGCACTAATATTTGATAAAATGGGAATCGACACTCAGGAGGTATTGGATGCAGCAGCAACTAAATGGAATTTTTTAAAATATAAGCCAGGGCTAGTTGGGGGTCATTGTATCGGCGTTGATCCTTATTATTTAGCACATAAGGCACAAAGTTTAGGCTATCACCCCCAAGTTATTTTGAGTGGAAGGAGGGTAAATGACAATATGGGAATGTTTGTTGCAAATAAAGTAGTTAAACTCATGATTCAAAATGGGTTAGCAGTAAGAAACTCAAATACACTCGTTTTAGGAATTACGTTCAAAGAAAATTGTCCAGATATTCGAAATTCAAAAGTTGTTGATATTTATAATGAACTTATACAATATAACATAAAAGTAGATGTTTATGACCCATATGCAGACGTTGACGAGGTTTATTCTGAATATGGAATTTCTTTGATAGACTCGATAGGTAACAATGTTTATGATAGTATTATTTTAGCAGTGGCACATGATGAATTTTTAAACCTAAATTTTACAAAATTAAAAAGACAACAGTCATCAATATTATATGACACTAAATCTTTTTTAAATAGGTCAATTGTAGATGGAAGATTGTAATTTATATTTTAAATTTTTTTTATGAAAGTGGTAATATTAGCTGGTGGTTTAGGGACTAGATTAAGTGAAGAAACAGATTCAAAGCCAAAGCCAATGGTTGAAATTGGCGGCAAGCCTATTTTGTGGCATATTATGAAAATATATTCATCTTTCGGATTTAATGAATTTATTATTTGTTGTGGTTATAAAGGGTATGTAATAAAGGAATATTTTACAAATTATTTTTTACACCAATCTGATTTAACCATTGAGATGAAAACAAATAAAATTGAAATTCATAATTCGTTTACTGAGCCCTGGAAAATTACAATGGTAGATACTGGGCTTAGTACAATGACTGGAGGGAGACTAAAAAAAATACAAAAATACGTAGATGGAGAAACATTTATGATGACATATGGAGATGGTATTAGCAATGTTAACATAAATGAACTCGTAGATTTTCACAAAAAGCATGGTAAATTAGCAACTCTCACTGCGGTTCAGCCTACAGGAAGATTCGGAGCCCTAAAAATAGATAAGGAACAAAGTGTTAGTTCATTTCAAGAAAAACCAAAAGGTGATGGTTCTTGGATTAATGGAGGTTTTTTTGTATTAGAACCACAAATTTTTGATTATATAAAAGACGGGGATCATACAATTTGGGAACAAGCGCCACTTTCAAATCTTGCAAATGACATGCAAATAAAGGCACATTATCACTATGATTTTTGGAGACCTGTTGATACATTAAAAGATAAATTAGATCTAAATGAAATTTGGAACAATGAAAACTGTCCGTGGAAATTATGGAAATAAATGAAATTAATCCAGCTTTCTGGAAAAATAAAAAAGTCTTTCTTACAGGTCATACAGGTTTTAAAGGAACCTGGCTTTCTTTGTTATTAAAGCATTTAGGCGCAGATGTATATGGGTTTGCACTTGAGCCAAAAACAACACCTAGTTTATTTAGCATTGCAAAAGTTGAAAATTTTGTTGTTTCAACTATTGGGGATATAAGAGATGCAGAATTTCTAGAAAAGACAATAAGTAGTGTAAGACCTGATATTTTGATACATATGGCAGCCCAGCCATTAGTTAGATATTCTTACGCTAATCCTCTTGAAACATTTGAAGTAAACGTAATGGGAACAGTAAATTTACTTGAATCTTTAAGAAAAATAAATGTAAGAGCAGTTGTTAATGTTACAACAGACAAAGTGTATGAAAATAATGAGTGGCATTGGTCATATAGAGAAAATGAAAAATTAGGAGGATATGATCCCTATTCAAGTAGTAAAGCATGCTCTGAGTTGGTAACTTCTGCATATACAAACTCCTTTTTCAGGGACACAAATTGTTCAATAGCTACTGCAAGAGCTGGAAATGTTATAGGTGGTGGGGATTGGTCAGAAGACAGATTAATACCAGATGTTATAAAGTCTCTCGCTGCAAAAAAGGATATTATTATAAGAAATCCTGAGTCAGTGAGACCATGGCAGCATGTATTGGAGCCGTTGGTTGGATATTTAATGTTGGCAGAAAGGCTTTACAATCATGGAAATAAATATAGCGGAGCGTGGAATTTCGGTCCTAATGAAAAAGATAGCAGGCCAGTAAAATGGATAGTAGACAAATTGTCAATACTTTGGGGAGGTGAAAATAATATTGAAGTGGTGGATAACGCCAACCAACCACATGAAGCTTCTAATCTTAAGCTAGATTGTTCAAAAGCCAATAATTTATTGGGCTGGCATTCAAAATGGACCTTAGAAGAATCGCTTGAGAGTATAGTTGCTTTTAACCAATCCTTGTCATCATGTAATGATATTCAACAATTATGTCTCGATCAAATTTTAAAATATTTTAAAACCAAAATTTATTAATTAACTCTAATTTATTAAAATGAATATTATCAAAGAAAATTTAAGTGTAACAACATGTGAAGTATGTGGCCAACCCTTAGAAACCTCAGTACTAAATTTAGGATTACATCCAATGTGTGATGATTTAGTAGAAGTAGGCAGCACGAGAATTTGTAAAGAATTTCCAATAGAAATTCTTTATTGCGAAAATTGTTACACAGCACATCAAAAATATCAAGTTCCAAAAAATGAACTTTTTCCTAAAACATATCATTATAGATCAAGATTTACTTCAGACGTTTTATTGGGGATGCAAAACTTAGTTAATTCTTGTGAGGAATCATTTGGAAGTTTAGTAGATAAAAAAGTGCTAGACATTGGATGCAATGATGGTAGCTTATTAACTTATTTCAAGGAAAAAGGTGCTTTGACTTTTGGGATTGAACCAACAAATGCATATCTTGATGCGCTTGAAAAAAATCATACAGTAGTGAATGATTTTTTAACAGTTGAATCTGCCCTTCGATTTGTATCAAGTCATGGTAAATGTGATATAATAACATTTACAAATGTATTTGCACACATAGAAGATTTAAAGGAGGTGATTGCAGCGTTGAAAATCCTATTACATCAAGAATCAAAATTAATCATTGAAAATCATTATTTAGGTTCTATACTTAAGGGTAATCAATTTGACACTTTTTATCATGAGCACCCTAGAACATATAGCTATAAGTCATTTCAATTTATTGCTAAGTCATTGGATTTAAATTTACTGGGTGCCCATTTTACTAAAAGATATGGCGGTAACATAAGAGTATACATAGGATTAAATAAAAATACTAATGGGTTTGCTCCCATAAGTGATGAAATAGTAAAAGAGGAAGAATTGTTTGGGAAAAAACTAAGACAAATGCAAACTGCAGTAGATAATTGGGTGATTAAAAAAAAGAAAGAAATAAAAGAGTTGGTCGGCATACATGGCAAGCTTAGAGCAAAAGCCTTTCCGGGTCGAGCTGCAATTATCGTAAAAATGTTAGACTTGAGCGAAAATGAAATAGAATGCGTATTCGAAAAGCCGGGATCTATGAAAATTGATCATTATTTACCTGGAACGAGAATTCCAATTTTATCAGATGAAAAATTATTCTCGGATTTAGATAATCCATCGCCTATAATTAATTTTGCGTGGCATATACCAAATGAAATAAAATCATATCTTGAATCTCATGCAGTTAAAGCTCAAGTAATTGATATTATTAATGATACAGACTTTAAATAATGATAGGAATTTTAGGTTCGGGGTTTGGGTTATATGGATATTTGCCGACATTGGCAAATTGTACAAGTGAAAAAATTTTTTTATTAGAAAGGTATAAAGAAAAATTCAATACTAGAACTGAGTTATTCCCTTTTAAGAAAAGTATTGTTTGGGTAAAAAGTTTAAATGAACTTCTTTCTACTGTAGAAACTTTAGTAATATCATTAACACCTAGTGAACAAGAAAAAACATTACGAAATTCTCTGTTACATAAAAATATTAAAAATTTTATTCTTGAAAAGCCTTTGGCAACTTCACCCTCATCTTCAATTTCATTGCTTTTAGATATAATTAAAAATAATTGTAATTTTCGAATAAGCTATACGTTTCCACATACAAACTGGGCAAAAATTTTATTTGATTTGAAATATATGCAAAGTCTGCGTCAAGTGAATATCACTTGGAATTTTCTTGCACATCATTATAAAAATGATTTACAAAATTGGAAAAGATTTCATGACCAAGGAGGTAGTGTTTTGAGATTCTATGGAATTCATTTAATTGCAATTGCAAGCGATATTGGTTATACGGATATTCTTTATTCTAATATAAACGAAGGAATAGAAAATGATTTTAATAATTGGGAATGTTGTTTCACTGGAAAAAATCTTCCTAATTTTTACATTAACATAAACTCTAAATCTTCAAAGACGGAATTTCTTGTTGATGCCATACCAATTGACAATTTGAGCAATAGTAAACGTCTTATAAGCCAAGATAATCCATTTAGTACGATTCAAAATTTGAGTAATTCATTAATTGATTCAAGAGTTAGTTTGTTGGAATGCGTTTTTAAATCGTTTAATAATAATAAAAATTTTTATCAGGATTATATTAATACAAATTTATTATGGAAATTGAGCGAAGAGAAAATAAAATTTAATATATAAATCATTAATTCTTATTATCACTAATCACGTGTCAAATAATATTCAAATCTCCTTTTGTATACCCACCTATAATAGAGCGAGTTATATAGCAAGGTGTATAGAATCGGTTTTAGCATACACTGGAGATGATATAGAAGTTGTTGTACTCGATAATAAATCTACAGATGATACTTTAGAAATAATACAAGGCTATAAAGATCCAAGGTTAATTATAAAACAAAATGAATTAAATATCGGCGCGCGCGCGAATATTCGAAAAATTTTAAACTTTACAACTGGGAAATATTGTTTTTATTTAACGGATGACGATATGATTTATCCGGGAGCTATTCCTATAATAAAATCTTTCATAAAAGAATATGAACCAGATGTTTTCAGTGGCGATTTCATAGTGTATCTCGAAAAATCAGGCAGAGCAAGTATATCTAGTCCTATTTTAAATACAAAATCACCCTCACAAATGAGCATTGAGGATCGTGCAAATTTATTTATAAGGTCACATGTATTGACTAGTATATGCTTTAGAAAAGATAAATTTGATTTTGATTTTTATGATGAAAATATTGATTTGTGGTATCCGAGTCTTCTTATTATTGCTTCAATGAATAATAATATGGGATACATAAAATCACCAATTGCAATTCATATCTGGGAGAATGAATTATTTTGGGGCAATAACTCGTCTTCTAATGAACTTTATGATAGTTATATGAATGGTTTATTTATTTTACAAAATAAGTTTAGTAAAGATTTATTTAGATTAATTTGTATAAAAACGATTTTCAATGAAGGAAAATATGATAAGAGATTTAATTTAATTCTAGGTAAAATCTTGGTTGTCAAAATTAAAATTGAACTAAATAAAAGAATCTTAATTAAAAAAATCAAAATACTTTTAAAACGATTTCTAAATTTTTTTTGAAACACAAGATTAAATGAATAGCAATTATTTTTTTAAAAAATTAGAAATCAATCAATCAGTTCTTTTTGGCTTATTGTCTAAAATTTGGTCTTTTTGCTCGGGTCCTATTACCGTAATATTAATTGCTTCAAGCTTAACTCCTCAAGAACAAGGGTATTATTATACATTTTCAACATTATTAGCCTTGCAAGTTTTTTTGCAATTAGGCCTTGGAACTGTAATTAGTCAATTTGCTAGTCATGAGTGGTCAAATTTAAATTTAAATGATAATTGTTTTATAATTGGTGATAATAAATCATATACTCGTCTAGCTAGTATTTCAAAACTTGCTTTCAAATGGTATTTTATAATTGGAATACTGTTTTTTGTTTTTGTTAGTTTTTTTGGCTATTTATTTTTTTTATCATCAACTTTTAGTAATTCAATAAGCTGGAAATTACCTTGGATAGCACTGTGTTTAATGGAAGCCTTTTCAATATGCTTAGTTCCGTTTTGGTCAATTCTTGAGGGTTGTAACCAAGTTAATAAGTTATATAAATTTAGATTTTATCAAGGCATTATAACTAGTATAACAATTTGGTTATTTTTACTTTCCGGTTTTTCTTTGTGGACAACCACATTTTCTGCATTTGTTAATGTTGTTACATCCTTATATTTTATCCAAAAAAATTACAAAAACTTTTTTACTCCCCTTATTAAATATAAATTTCTAAATAGCTCGAATTATATAAATTGGAAAGATGAAATGTTTCCAATGCAATGGAGAATTGCTCTTTCATGGATCAGCGGTTATTTTATTTTTTCTTTATTTGTGCCTGTACTATTTAAATATTCAGGATCTGTAACTGCTGGTCAAATGGGTATGACTTGGTCTTTGGTTGTAGTTCTAGGTTCAATTTCTGCATCATGGTTATCACCAAAGGCGCCAATTTTTGGAATGTTGATTGCAAAAAAACAATTTCAAGAGTTAGATAGGCAATTTTGGAAAACAACTAAAATAATATTTATCGTTTCTACATTAATAGCAATCGGAATTGTTTCTTTTGTATTTTTCATAAACTATTCTCCTTTCTCATTTATTAATAAATATTCAAATAGATTACTCCCACCATTACCAACTGCAATATTTCTTCTTGCACAGTTGATATATATAATATCTACACCTTTCGCTACTTATTTACGAGCCCACAGAAAAGAGCCCTTAATGTATTTTTCTATTTTATATTCTTTTTTTGTGGCATTATCTACCATAATATTGGGTAAATATTTTTCCGTGAATGGAATTGCTTGGGGCTACTTAATAATAAATATTTTATTTATTCCCCAAATCTATTTTATCTGGAAAAAGAAAAGAGAAGTCTGGCACACAAGTATTTAAAATATTTTAATGAAACTCACTAAAGCTTATTATTCGTTCACTGTTTTATTAATCTTCTTATTTTGGGCTTCATTATATAACACTGCTATATTTGTAATTTTTGGAGGTATTTCAGGCCAAATTATTCTGCTATCAGTTTGGCTAATATCACTATTTTTAATAAATAAGAAATTATTAAAAATAGCGAAAGAAAATATTATTCGTCATTCAGTTGAAATTATTTTTTTAACTGTTTTTTTAATAATTAATTTAATTTATTTATTAATAGACTATGGAGATTTTGCCTATGAATATTTTGTGAGGGTCTTATTGTTACTCATTCTCCATATTACAATTATCATACACTTAAAAGGTAATTTAAAATTATTTAATAAACTTATTAATTTTATTATTATTTTATTTGGAGCAATTTCAATTTATGTAATACCAATATTATTTAATAATCCATTTATCGCTCGATTTAATGAATTTTCAGATGGTGAAATCCCATGGTTTGGTTCTTGGTCTTTTTTTATGCCCTTAGCTATATCAATGCCTTGTTTTATAACCGTTGCGAGTTATCAAAAACATAATGTATATAGACGCATACTTTATATTTTATGTATTTCAATTTGTATAATGATATTTTTTTCAACCTTCGCTGCTTCTATAATTTTATTGCTTTTGGGAATTTTTATTTTGTTTTTTTTGAACTTAAAAAGTAAAAGTAAGTTTGTTATAATTTCAATGACAATTTTAACCTTATTAATTATTATAGTTAATGTTTACGATTTTGAAGAATTACCACAAATTGGCAAAATGGTTGAAAAAATTGGAACAATTTTTACTTATAGTAAAGATTTAGGTGGAGATGATAATGATCCGAGAATTAGAGCATCTTTAGTACAAACATCAATAAACTCATTTATTCATAATCCATTTTTTGGAGTTGGTCTTTATGGGCCAACAAATGAAGGTTATATTTTAATTGGAATGCATTCTGGCTTTTTAGACAGTTTTGCACAATATGGTGTATTTGGTATAATTTGGTTTTTCTTTTTTTTATTTATTGGATTTAGAAGGCTGCTTTTAATTATGTATCGGAGAAAGTATGACCATTTAAACAATGCGAGGTTTGTTACTTTTGTACTTTATATCATTGGTACTCTTGCTAATCCTGTTTTAACAGAAACATCATTTTGTACTTTGGTTTTTTTACTTTCTTTATCGCCAATTGAAAATAATGTTTCATACAAATGAGTTACCAAATTCTCGACTTTTGCCTCAAAATATTAATCCATGATTCCCGATAATTCAAAAATTAGTAAAAAAATAAATATAACATTTGGCATAATTGTATTAAACGGAATGCCTTATATTAAATATAATTTAAGATCCCTATATGCATATGCACATCAAATTATTGTTGTAGAAGGAGCAGCACCATCTGCAAAACATATCGCAACCGAAGATGGACACTCCATCGATTCAACTTTAGAAGAATTAAGATTGTTTAAAACTAATGAGGATCCAGATAATAAAATATTAATTATTACAGCTGAAGATGAAGGATATGAAAATGGTTTTTGGCCTGAAAAAGATGCAATGTCTCAAGCATATGCAAATAAAGCAACTGGCAATTATTTATGGCAAATTGATTCAGATGAGTTTTATTTAGAAGAGGACATGTTTTCAATAATAAAGATGCTGGAAAATGATTCTAAAATTAAATCTGTTTCTTTTCCAATGTATACATTTTGGGGTGACCCCAATTTTATTGTTAACGGTTATTTTTTAGATAATTTTGTAGCAAATAGATTATTTGCTTGGGGAAAAGGGTATAGGTATTCATCACATAGACCAGTAACAATTCTAGATGAAAATTCTAATAACCTCCGTAATTATAAGTGGGTGTCCCATGATAAAATGAGAAGTTATGGTATATATATGTATCATTATGAGTTATTATTTCCTAAACAAGTTGAAGATAAATGTATTTACTATAAAGGCGCAAAATGGACTACAGCCTTAAAAAACGTCGACGAATGGTTTAGTTATAATTATAAGATTATAACTAAACCATTTCGTGTTCACATGATGTATGACTATATAAGTTGGTTTAAAAGATTCAATAAAAAACATCCGCTACAGGTTAATCTTATGCTTCAGGATGTAAAAAACGAAATGTACCCTGGAATATTCTTAAGAAACATGTTTGATGTTGTAATTTTAATGGGAAGTTTTACATATAAATACAAATCAATTTTTTTAGAATCGCTAATACCTACAATTAGATTATTCGTACGTTTTAAAATATATACCAAGTCAACAGTTTTAGGAAAAGTTATTCTTTATATCAAGAATAAATTAAAAGGTAATTTAACAAAAATTAATAAGAATGATATAAATAAGAGAATTACAGATGCTTGGAAAAATACATCTATACCTTCTTTGCAAAGGCAGTTAACAAAATCAGAACTGGAAGAGATGTATTTGGGAAAAATTATTCCGCCCTACGAAATACTAGCAAATTGTATAAATGAAATAAATGGCAAAGAAAAGTCAATAATAGAAATTGGTTGCAGTACTGGTTACTACTCAGAAGTTTTAGATTATTTATTAGGCAAAAATATTAATTATGTCGGTGTTGATTATTCTGAAGAAATGATAAAAATTGCAAGAGAAACATACGAAAATAAATCATTTTTCGTGGAAGATGCGACTAACTTAAGTTTCAATAACAATCATTTTGAAATAGTAATTTCAGGTTGTTGTATTTTACATATCCCAAATTACATAATTGCAATTTCAGAAGCAGCCAGAATCTCTAGTGAATGGGTTATATTTCATAGAACACCTATAATACAAACACCAACACAATTTTATAAGAAAAAAGCATATGGAGTTTCATGTGTTGAAATACATTTTAATGAGAATGAATTTTTAAATATTTGTAAATCTAATCAGCTTAAATTAATTAAAGAAATCGATGTGACGTTTAGTCCGGAATATACTCAAAAAACATTTGTTTTTAAAAAACTGCCTACTTCTAATACATCTAATTTTATATAAATGATAAATTATTGCACTTATTTTGATAGAAACTATATTCACAGAGGACTTGCTTTGTATTTCTCGTTGTCTAGATTAAGTCAGCCATTTACGCTTTGGATTTTATGTTTTGATGATATCACATATAACACATTGGGAGCAATAAATTTACCCAATATTAAATTAATTTCAGAGAGTGAATTTGAAAAAGAAGATGATGAATTAATTGCAGTGAAAGCTACAAGAACAAGAGTTGAATATTATTGGACATGTACTGCAAGTTTGCCTCTTTTTATATTTAAGAAAAACAAGAATTTAGAGTTATTAATATATTTAGATGCAGATATTTTCTTTTATTCTTCTCCTAATGCTATAATTGATGAGTTGGGTAATGAAAGTATACTAATTGTTCCACATGATTATTCTAAGGAGTATGAAATGCATTATGAAGCTGGGATATATAATGTTGGCGTAATGGCATTTAAAAATGACACGAATTCATTTGAGTGTTTAGAGTGGTGGCGTCAACGTTGTATTGAATGGTGTTATTCGAAATACGAAAATGGCCAAATAGGTGATCAGGCCTATCTTAATGATTGGCCATCTAGGTTTAAAAAGGTAAAGGTTTGTAAAAATGAGGGAATTAATGCCGCACCATGGAATATTGCCAAATATCGAATAAAATTTGACGAAAATTCTCAAATTAATGTTACAAATAAACCTTTAATTTGTTATCATTTTCATGCATTTAAATTTTTGAATTCTTTTTTTGCATTTGCTGGCACAGAAAAAATTAATATAAAAACATCTGAGCTTTCTCTAATATATAAATCATATATTAAAGATTTGTTGATGGCCCGTAAATTGTTATTTGATAATAATTTTATAATTCAATTTAACTATTCTAAAATTCCTTGGAGATATTTAATTGGAAGAATTATTAAATTAAAACCATTTAGACATTTATTAAGATACTAGTTTTTTTACTTTAAATTATATACTAAAATGAAATTCAAGCAATTTATACACAAAATTATTAGAAAAATCGGCTATGATTTTAGAAGATATTCAGCTGATAATTTTCCCGAATTGAAGAGATTAAAAATTATACATAAACATAACATTGATTTAGTACTAGATATTGGTGCAAGTGAGGGGTATTATGCTAAAGAACTAAGGGATTTGGGTTATAAAAAAAGAATAATATCATTTGAACCCCTTTCTAGCTCATATAATGAGCTTATTAAAAAGGCAAAACATGATAATTATTGGGAGACCTTCAATTGCGCTTTAGGTAACCAAATTGGTGAACTTGAGATCGGTATTTCAAAACATATTACTAGTAGTTCTTTGCTACCTATGACACAAACACATATAAATGCACTTACTGATAGTGAAATTATAGCAAAAGAAAAAATCATAGTTAAAACTTTAAACTCTTTCATTAATAAGGAAATTGATTCTTCTAATAAAATATTTATGAAAGTTGATGTGCAGGGTTTTGAGATGTTTGTTCTAGATGGTGCAAATGAAATTTTACCACAAGTAATTGCTATCGAAGTTGAATTGTCTTTAACTCAACTTTATGATGGTGGCCCACTTTTTATTGATATGATCAATCATTTGGAGAAACTCGGCTTTGCTTTAGTAACATTAAATCACGTATTTTCTGATGCTAATACAGATTTGCTACTTCAAGTAGATGGAATATTTCTTAGAACTAGAAATAATTTATAATATATTATGATAACATTTCTATCAAGCCCAAAAGCATTTAAAGGAATAGATAAAGATAATCAATATAGAGCGATAAAAAGTTGGTTGTCATCTGGAAAAGATGTAGAAGTTATTTTATATGGAAATTCACTTGGTATAGATGAAGCTGGATTGGATTTAGGAGTAAAAGTAATTAAGGAAATTGAATCCTCTAAATCTGGTGCCCCATTTTTTGGTGCTATCGTTGAACATGCATCTAAACATGGGAGATATAATTTACAGACATATTTAAATTGTGATATATTAATTTCAAACATTTGGGATACTATTTCGAAAATTAGCTTTAATAAATTTCTATGTATTGGTCAAAGAGTGGATTTGTCAGAAGGCATTTATATTGAAGACATGCCAAAAAATTACTTGAAAATTATAAGAGATTTGCATTATAATAGCGAAGCATTTTTACATGAAAGCACTGGCATTGATTATTTCATTTTTACTAGAAATATGTGGAGTAATCTAAAACAAATCACTATTGGAAGGGGAGGCTATGACAACGCACTTTTAAATTATTGCAAACAAGAAAATATACCAATAATTGATTGCACTTTTAATTTACTTGCGATACATCAATTTCATAATTATAATCATGTAGGTGGAAATAAAAATTTCGTATTTTATGGAGATGAGGCTAAATCAAATCTTGAAGTTGCCGGCAGGTATAGTTTATTGACAGTTTCCGACGCAGATTACGTTATTGAAAACGAAAATTTAATTATCAATTCATGCAGAGGTGATATATTAAGAGAATTTGAATTAAAAATTAGGTATCAGTTTAATAAAAAATTAATTAGTTTACTAATTAGAGTTGTATGGAGAATCCTTTTTTCCCTAAAAATAATTAAACCTAAAAAATACACTTTGTCAGAAGTGTTATTAAAATTGAGATAATTTTAATATCATGAATAAAGTTAAAAGAGTTGTTATCATAAATAATATAGCACCTTTGTATATTGAGCCATTTTGGAAAACCTGTAATAGTGAAAATGCGCTATTAGTAACTTTCATTACAGGGCGAGGAGGTCATATTGGAATTAAAACTATTCAACCAGAATTATTTTTAAAATCCAATAAAAATGTTAATTGGGAGTTTGTAAAAAACATTTATTTAGGTAAAATATTATTGTTACAATTGGGATTGGTAAAAAAATCAATTTTTGGTAATTTCGACGTCTTTGTTTTTTCTGGAGATATGTATAATCTTTCGACTTGGATTTCATCACTCATTTGTAAGGCAAGAAACAAAAAAGTAATTTTTTGGGGACACGGTTTCTATGGTAATGAGGCAGTAATAAAAAAAACAATTAGAAAAATATTTTATAAAATCCCTGAACTTCATTTTTTATACGGAGAAAGATCGAATAAATTAATGCAAAATATGGGCTTTGATAAAGAAAGATTATTTACCGTCTACAATTCACTAGATCATGAACTACATCAAAAATTAATTGAAAAAAAAAATAACATTGAACTGCAGAAGATAAAAGCATCAATTTTTCCAGGCAGAGAAATTTTACCAACAATTATTTTTATTGGTCGACTAACAAAAGAGAAAAAACTCCATTTACTAATTGAAGCTATATATATCTTAAAACTACGTCAAAATGAATTTAATCTAATTATTATTGGTGAGGGTAATGAAAAAATGCTAATAAATACCCAAATTGAAAATTATAAACTAACAAATTCAATAAAACTATTAGGAGCTTCTTATGATGAAAATTCTAATGCTTCATTATTCATGCTTTCTGATTGCTGTGTTTCACCAGGAAATGTTGGTTTAACAGCTATTTATTCATTGTCTTTAGGGGTTCCAGTTATAACACAAGATAATTTATCCAATCAAATGCCAGAAGTTGAATCAGTCATTGATAACGTTACTGGTTTCTTTTTTAAGGAAAATGATGTCATTAGTCTAGCTAATGCAATAGAAAAATTCACTAATAGGGAAATTAAAAATGAAATGGCCCCATCTTGTTTAAAGATAATAAAAGAAAAATATAATCCGATTAATCAGTATAAAATTATTTCTCAAGCTATATTAAATACAAAATATTAAAATTAATTATTTATGCCTTCGATTATTGATTTAAAAACATTTACTGACATTAGGGGTAATTTAACAGTAATAGAAAAAGTATTGCCATTTGAAATTAAAAGAGTATTTTATATCTACGGAGTTGATTCTTCAATCAGAGGAAATCATAGACACAAAAAAACAATCCAAGCGGCAATTTCACTAAAAGGTTCTTGTAGAATTACAACACAGAGTAATACAAACGAACCAATTAAAGAATTTAATTTAGACACCCCGTCCCAATGTCTTATTTTATACCCAGAAGATCACCATTGGATGGATAATTTTACCAAAGATTGTATCCTTATGGTTTTTGCATCTGAATTTTATGACGCCAATGATTACATTACAGATAATTACTAAGAAAGTTTAAATGAAAATTAAACATTATAGTTTTTTTAATGAAAAATATGAAAATCTTGATTGGAGTCAATTAAGAAATAATGAGAATGAAATACATTATTATTTACCATATTCTAAAGAAGCATATTTACAGAAAGTAGATATTGAATCACCCCCTGGTGTAATACAAGATATTATTAAATTTTCAAATTTGAATGGAATTAATAAGATCGTATCAATCGGATCTGGCATTGCTGCTAATGAGTATAGCTTAAAAAAATTCTCTAAAATCCCTGTTATTGTAACTGATTATGATAAAAGTATTTTGAGACTTAAGGATTATAATATTTTTGATGATGTTCTAAATCTTGATGCGCTTAACGATGTCTTACCCATTGACAAAAATACACTTGTAATTTTTTCAAGAATAGATACTGAATTTGATGACGAAGATCTAATTAAATTATTTCATAATTGCAAATCAGCTGGAGTAGTTTATATATGGTTTATTCCCGCAGAATTAATAAGTATTAAAATATTATTAGCTGAATTAAAAATATTTGTTATAAGCAAATTGTTTAATAAAAAACGAATTTTTTGTGGATATGCAAGATCAAAAAATTCTTTTAAAAAAATATGGCAACGCTTATATAAAATTAAGATACAATTAATTAACAATTCATTTATTCTAAAAAATATCTAAATGATAGAATACGAAAATTTACAAAAGCTTAATGAACCATTCTTCAATGATTTTGAAAAAAAATTCAGTGAAATAATGAAATCTGGCTGGTTTATTTTAGGTAAACAAGTTGAAGAATTTGAAAAAAAATTCTCAATTTACTTATTATCTAAATATTGCTTAGGAGTAGGAAATGGACTTGATGCACTATCTCTAGCATTGAGGAGTTTTGAATATCCTCCAAATTCGGAAGTAATCGTTCCATCAAATACATATATTGCAACAATTCTTTCAATACTACAAAATGGCCATGTACCTGTTTTAGTAGAACCTAAATTAGATACTTACAACATTGACCCCGATAAAATTGAGGAAAGAATAACTTCAAACACACGTTGTATAATGGTGGTACACCTCTATGGAAAATGTTGCGAGATGGATAAAATTATTGAAATTGCAAAAAAGTACAATTTGAGTATTATAGAAGATTGTGCACAATCACACGGCGCACAATTTAAAGGTCAAAATTCAGGAACATTCGGAGATGTTGGTGCATTTAGCTTTTATCCTACTAAAAATTTAGGCGCACTAGGTGATGCTGGTGCTGTGACTATGAATGATGATTTTATATATGAAAAGATAAAGTCATTAAGAAATTATGGATCAAAAATTAAATATCATAATGAACTCGTTGGTTATAACTCTAGATTAGACGAAATTCAAGCAGGTTTTCTTTTAGTAAAATTATTGAGCTTAGATAAAATCAATGATCATAAAAGAAAATTAGCGTCTTTATATTTACAGGGTTTAAAAAATGATTTTATAAAGCCAGTGGTTCATGAAGATTTTAAAGATGTTTATCATATTTTCAATATAAGACATGAGAAAAGAGATTTACTTCGGGACCATTTTCAAAAAAATAATATTAAAACCGAAATACATTATCCCATTTCGCCTAATAACCAAAAAGCTTTAAAGGGTATTATTAATGACAAATTTCCAATTTCAGAAGTTATACATAATACTACTTTGAGTTTACCAATATCTTATTTTCATACAGAGGATGAAGTTTCTAGGGTAATCGAAATTGCTAACTCTTTTTAATTAATTATGTCTGCGTCTGAAAGATATTATTGTACTCATTTCGATATAAATTATGTAGGTCATTCTATTTCCTTATATAATTCGTTATTAGCAAATGAAAAAAAGTTCATTCTATATATGTTTTGCATGGATGACTTATCTTTCAATTATTTGACCAAATTAAATTTATCTAATGCTAGATTAATCTCTTATTTGGATTTGGAAAATGAAATAACTCGCTTAAATATTGCAAAATCTAACAGAACGAGAGTTGAATATTTTTATACTTGTAGCCCTGCAATTTGTTATTATTTACTTACAAAAAATGATCAAATTGATATTATAACATACTTAGATTCTGATATTTATTTCTTTAGCTCGCCTGATCCAATTTTTGAAGAGATCTCAAGATATTCTATTGGGATAATTGAACATCGTTTTCATTGGTTAACTAGAAGAAATGTAAAATATGGCATCTATAATGTTGGGTGGATTAGTTTCAGAAATGATTCAGTGGGTCTGGAATGCCTTGTTAATTGGCTAGATGATTGTATTGAATGGTGTTATCAACGATTAGAAGGTTCTAAATATGCAGATCAAAAATATTTAGATTATTGGCCATCAAAATATAATTCAAACCTCTGTGTTATTAAAAATAAATCAGCAAATTTAGCAATTTGGAATATAGCAAATTATAAAATAACTTCTAATGGTAATGATGTTTTTATAGATGGAGAAAAATTAATTTTTTATCATTTTGCTAGCCTTAAACAAATATCAGCCAACACATTTACAAGTGATTTAAGTAGAGTTTTTGTGAAAAGTACAAAACTTATAGTTGAATTAATATATATGCCTTATATTAAATCAATCCTAAAATATCAATATAAAAAAATTGAGCAAAAAGATGATATTAAACAAAAATTTATTTTTTCTAAAATAAAATACCTAACACGGTTTATTAGAAAAAAAGTCCTTCCCGATGTTATAATTGTAAAATAAATATATTTATGTTTCAAAATAATAAACTTCTTATTACTGGTGGTACTGGTTCTTTCGGGAATGCTGTTCTAAACAGATTTCTTAATTCAAATCAGTTTTCTGAAATCAGAATTTTTAGCCGAGATGAAAAGAAACAAGACGATCTTCGTAAAAGAGTTAACCATAAAAAGGTTAAATTTTTTATTGGCGATGTTCGTGATCGTGATAGTCTTATTCCAGCAATTAAAGGTGTTGACTATATATTTCATGCTGCCGCATTAAAGCAAGTCCCATCTTGTGAATTTTTTCCTTTAGAAGCGGTTAAGACCAATATAATTGGCACTGATAATGTATTAACCGTAGCGCAAGAATATGAAGTAAAAAAAGTAGTTGTTTTAAGTACTGATAAGGCCGCATATCCAATCAATGCGATGGGTATGTCGAAAGCTTTGATGGAAAAGGTAATGGTTGCAAAATCAAGGATCTTAGATTCAGATAAAACAATTTTTTGCGGAACTAGATATGGAAACGTAATGGCATCAAGAGGCTCAGTTATTCCATTATTCATTGATCAAATTAACGATAATAAACCACTAACAATTACAGACCCTAATATGACTCGTTTTATGATGACATTAGAGGATGCTGTTGATTTGGTACTTTATGCATTTGAACATGGAAACCAAGGGGATTTGTTTGTTCAAAAAGCTCCATCTGCAACTGTGGGCACTCTAGCGAAAGCGCTAATTGAACTATATAAATCAACAAGTGAAATTAAGGTAATCGGAACTAGACATGGAGAAAAATTATATGAGACATTAGTGAATCGAGAAGATATGATTAAAGCAGAGAATTTAGGTGATTACTACCGCATACCTGCTGATAATAGGGATTTAAATTATGAACTATACTTTTCTGAAGGAATGCCGGATATTGGTAGCCTGAATGAATATCATTCACATAATACCTCAATTTTAGATGTTGAAGGAATGAAACGATTATTATTAAAACTGCCAATTATTCGCAAAGACATACTAGGTGAAGTTGACGCAATCCAATATCCATATTAAGTATGATTAAAGTTGGCGTAACAGGATCAAATGGTTTTATAGGCTGGCATTTGACTCAAACCTTAAAACTACAAATTGGTAGATTTAAAATAATTGATTTTAATAGAAGTTGGTTTGAAAATACAAATGAACTTGACAATTTTATTTCTAATTGTGACATCATAGTTCATTTTGCCGGACTTAATCGTCATTGTGATGAAAGAGCTATTTATGATACCAATATAGGACTTGCTCATAAGCTTGTAGACGCTTTTAATAGAACTAATTTTAAAGGACAGGTTCTTTTTTCGTCATCAATTCAAGAAGAAAGAAACAATATTTTTGGAAATTCAAAAAAAGAAGCAAGGGCTATATTTTCTAAATGGGCAAAAGACAATGGAACACGATTTAAGGGCTTAATAATTCCAAATGTCTATGGTGCTTTTGGTGTTCCATTTTATAATTCTGTTGTCGCAACATTCAGCCATCAGTTGGTAAATAATGAATCTCCAGAAATTGAAACTGACGCCGCGCTTAATTTGATATATATAAATGATTTAGTAAAAGACATAATTGAATTATTTAATAAAGAATCAGAAGAAATTGTAAACATACAACATACAGATAGTTATAAAGTTTCCGAAATATTAGAATTGTTAAATCAATTTAAGAACACCTATTTTGATAAGGGTCAAATTCCTTGTTTTCAAAATCAATTTCAGATAAATTTATTTAACACGTTTCGTTCTTATTTTAATCTATCTACACACTTCCCGATTAAATACAAAAACAATATTGACGAACGCGGAAATTTTGTTGAAATAATAAGACTAGAAACAGGAGGTCAAGTTTCATTTTCAACAACAAAATCTGGAATTACAAGAGGAAACCACTTTCATACTAGAAAGATCGAAAGATTTTCAGTAATTAAGGGCAAGGCATTAATACAATTAAGAAAAATTGGAAGCAATGAAGTTTTTGATTACTATTTATCAGGAGATGAGCCTGCTTATGTAGACATCCCGATTTGGTATACACATAATATTAAAAACATAGGTGAAGAAGAACTCTATACAATGTTTTGGATCAATGAATTTTATAATGCTAAAGACCCAGACACCTACTTCGAAAAAGTATAAAATAAAAAGATGACAAATCGCTTAAAAGTAATGACAGTAGTTGGCACTAGACCAGAAATCATTAGATTGGCAAGAGTAATGTGTGCTTTAGACAACTCTAATGCAATAGAACATATTATTGTACACACTGGTCAAAATTACGATTATGAATTAAATCAAATATTTTTTGATGACTTACAAATCAGAAAACCTGACTATTTCTTAAATGCTGCTGGTGCGTCTGCAACAGAAACCATTGGAAAAATATTGATTAACATTGATCCATTGTTATCGGAAATTAAGCCTGATGCCTTTTTGGTATTAGGTGATACCAATAGCTGTTTATGTGCTATACCAGCTAAAAAAAGGCATATACCTATTTTTCATATGGAGGCAGGTAATAGGTGCTTTGATCAACGTGTACCAGAAGAAACAAATAGAAAAATTGTAGACCATGTTTCTGACATCAATCTAACCTATAGTGATATAGCCAGAGAATACTTATTAAGGGAAGGCTTGCCCGCAGATAGAATTATTAAAACTGGTTCTCCAATGTTTGAGGTGTTGAATCATTACAAACAAGCGATTGAAAGTTCGGATGTTTTAACAAGACTAAAATTGGAGAAAAATAAATATTTTGTAGTATCTGCCCATAGAGAAGAGAATTTAAATAATGATTCCAACTTCGCAGGCCTTATAACAAGCTTAAACTTAATTGCAGAAAAATATCACTTTCCAATTATAGTAAGTACTCATCCAAGAACTAGAAAGATGATAGATACAAAAGGCTTGGATTTACATAAAAATATCCAATTATTAAAGCCCTTAGGATTTAATGATTACAATGCACTTCAGATGAAAGCCAAGGCTGTAATTTCTGATAGTGGTACAATATCGGAAGAGTCATCAATTTTGAATTTTCCTGCTTTAAATATTAGGCAGGCGCACGAAAGACCTGAGGCAATGGAAGAGGCTTCGGTGATGATGGTTGGTTTAAATCCTGAAAGAATAATGCAGGGATTAATTGAATTGGAAAATCATAATAGAGGGGAAGTGCGAAATTTTAGAAGAGTTGGAGATTATTCTATGCCTAATGTTTCGGAAAAAGTTGTTAGGATTATTATTAGCTATGTAGATTATATAAAACGAACAGTTTGGAGCGAATAAGAAAAAAAAGAGTTCTAATACATTCCATAGTATTTAGTCCAGATTGCGTATCAACAGCTTATCTATATAATGATATTGCTCTTGATTTACAAGTGAAAGGATATGAAGTCATTGTTTTAACTACAACGCCACATTATAATTTAATTCAATCCTCACTAGACAAACAGCCTTTAAAAAAGAAGTTGCTAGGGTTATATTGCGAAAGCGATTATAATGGAATAAGGGTTATTCACGTGCCATTAAAAAAATATAAAAATACATTAGTTAGAATATTCTCATTTGTATATTGGCATTTTTTTTCCCTATTGTTTGGACTTTCAATTAAAAATATTGACTTTATTTTAAGCCCATCTCCACCATTGAGTATTGGGTTGATTTCAATAATGATAGCAAAAAAAAACAAGGCTAAATTTATCTATAATGTCCAAGAAATTTACCCTGATTTATTAATAAAGAAAGGCTCATTAAAGTCAAAGATTATAATAAGAGCTTTAAAGTGGCTTGAAAAATATGTTTACAATAATGCTTCTTCTGTAATTACAATTGACAAGAAATTTTATGAACAAATTGTAGGCAGGTTTGAAAATAAAGAGAAATTATCAATTGTCCCTAATTTTGTTGATACGGATTTATATCATCCAGTGGATAATGAAGTTGGCTTACCGAAACCATTCACAAAGGATTATAGCAAAGTAAGATTATTGTATGCAGGTAATATTGGATTTTATCAAGATTGGGAGCCAATATTATATGCTGCAAAAAAATTAAAAGACACAAATATAGAATTTTGGATTATCGGAGAAGGGGTTAAAAAAGAGTATTTAATAAAAGAAGTCGAAGTGCATAATCTTAGTAACATTAAAATTATGCCATATCAAGATCGCGAGAAAATGCCACTAATTAATGGATTCGCTGATATCCACTTTATATCAATTAATAAAGACATGGAGCATGAGGGTTTTCCCTCCAAAGTATACACAATAATGGCTTGTGCAAAGCCATTAATTGTAATCACTGGTAAAAACACCCCACTTTACAACTTTCTAGAAAATCTTGATTGTGCATTACTCGTTACTGAAAATAGAAATGAAGATTTTGTACAATCGATTTTAGAATTATCTAATAATCCAACAAGACAAATGGAGTTTGGAGAAAATGGATATGGTGTGATTCAAAAAAATTACACCAAGGAGAGGGTTATTGAACAATATTTAAAAATTTTCGAAACACTTTAGTGGAAAATATTTTTATTACAGGAGCAGGAGGTTTTGTAGGAAAAAATATAATTGATTATTTTAAATCAAATTATCAATTTAGAACATTTAATAAAGATGAATCAATATTAATTCTTAGTGATATTGTAGTTCATCTTGCTGGGAAAGCTCACGATCTAAAAAACATTTCAGACGCTAGCGAATATTATACTGTTAATACAGAACTAACTAAAAAAATATTTGATGCATTTTTATTATCAGATGCTAAAGTTTTCATCACATTAAGCTCGGTTAAAGCAGTAGCAGATATACCTGATTCAATATTAACCGAAGATTACTATCCCAATCCAATTACACATTACGGTAAAAGTAAGTTACTTGCTGAACAATATATTTTAAGCAAGGTAATTCCAGAAGGGAAGAGAGTATATATTTTAAGGCCTTGTATGATACATGGCTCGGGCAATAAAGGCAATTTAAATTTATTATTTAAAATAATTAGTTGTGGAATTCCATGGCCACTTGGCGCCTTTGAAAATAAGAGGTCTTTTTGTAGTATTGAAAATCTTTGTTTCATTTTTAATGAATTAATCAGTAATGATACTATTCCATCTGGAGTATATAATATAGCAGATGATAAACCAGTTTCCACTAATGAAATAATTAAGTTGATTGCACTAAGTCAAGGAAAGAATTACTACATATGGAATGTTCCAAAGTTTATTGTAATATTTATAGCAAAGGTGGGAGATTTATTAAGATTACCATTAAATTCTGAAAAATTACGTAAGTTAAGTAAAAACTATGTAGTTGCTAATAATAAGATTAAATCAGCTATTAATAAGCCATTACCTTTATCCTCTAAGGATGGATTAATGAAAACGTTTCAATCATTTTATCAGCGTATTTAATATATTTGCACTTTATATTAAACATCTAAATCATACAATATGCCTTATTTATTTACCTCTGAGAGTGTTTCTGAAGGACATCCAGACAAAGTAGCGGATCAGATTTCTGACGCATTAATCGATAACTTTTTAGCATTTGATCCACAATCAAAAGTGGCATGTGAAACTTTAGTAACAACGGGTCAAGTAGTATTGGCTGGTGAGGTAAAGTCAAAAGCGTATTTAGATGTTCAAGAGATTGCAAGAGGTGTAATTAAGAAGATTGGATACACGAAGAGTGAATATATGTTTGAGGCAAATAGCTGTGGTATTTTATCAGCTATCCATGAGCAATCAGCAGATATTAACCAAGGTGTGGATAGAAAGAAAAAAGAAGAGCAAGGTGCAGGTGACCAAGGAATGATGTTTGGTTATGCAAGCAACGAAACAGAAGATTATATGCCATTGGCTTTGGACTTAGCGCACAAAATTCTAATTGAACTAGCTGCATTAAGAAGAGAGAACAAGGCGATTAAATATTTACGTCCTGATGCAAAATCTCAGGTAACCTTAGAGTACAACGACAAAAACGAACCCGTAAGAATTGACGCGATTGTAGTGAGTACGCAGCATGATGATTTTGATAAAGAAGGTAAGATGTTGGAGAAAATTAAGAAAGACATTATTGAAATCTTAATTCCAAGAGTAAAGGCAAAATACAAGAAATACGCTAAGTTATTTAACAAGGATATCAAGTACCATATCAACCCAACAGGCAAGTTTGTGATTGGTGGACCACATGGTGATACGGGTTTAACGGGTCGTAAAATTATCGTGGATACTTATGGTGGAAAAGGTGCACACGGTGGTGGTGCCTTCTCAGGTAAAGATCCAAGTAAGGTAGACCGCTCTGCTGCTTATGCTACAAGACATATTGCAAAGAATTTAGTAGCTGCTGGTGTTGCAAGTGAAGTATTGGTGCAAGTATCTTACGCGATTGGTGTGGCAAAACCAACTTCAATCAACGTAAACACTTATGGTACTGCGAAAGTAAAATTAACCGATGGTCAAATTGGTAAATTAGTAGAAAGCATTTTTGATATGCGTCCTTACTTTATCGAGCAAAGATTAAAGTTAAGAACGCCAATGTATAGTGAGACTGCTGCTTATGGACATATGGGTCGTAAGAATGAGACTGTGACTAAAACATTCACTAGCCCTGATGGTAAATCAAAAACCATGAAAGTGGAGTTGTTTACTTGGGAGAAATTAGATTATGTTTCCAAGGTCAAAAAGGCCTTTGGATTATAATAAATAAACAAAGCGAACCCCGTTTCTACGGGGTTTTTTTATACTCTGAATTTATTTATTGAATTAGAAGACATCTTTACAAACATCTTTAATTACTTTTGGTTTTCCTAATGTGTAATAGTGTAAAACTGGTACACCAGCACCTTTCAGGTCTTTACTTTGTTGAATTAACCACTCTGTTCCCACTTGTTCACACGCCTCATCAGTAGTGGCTGTCTCCATTGCATTTCTTAAGTCAGCAGGAATATCAACATAAAAAATATTAGGAAGTATGGTCAATTGTTTTTTATTTGTGATGGGTTTTAATCCTGGAATAATAGGTACGTTAATACCAATGCTTCTACAAGCGTCTACGTATTCAAAATATTTTTTGTTGTCAAAAAACATCTGAGTCATAATATATTGTGCGCCCGCATCTACTTTATCTTTTGCTATTTGTAAATCAAATTCAAAACTAGGTGCTTCAAAATGTTTTTCAGGATAACCCGACACTCCCATGCAAAAATTGGTCTTGCTACCGTTTACAATTTCTTTGTCCAAATATTCACCATTATTTAACCCCACTACTTGCTTTAACAAATCAATGGCTTGCTTGTTACCATCTGGTTCTGGTACAAAGGTTTTTTGTCCTTTTTCTGCGTCTCCTCTTAACACTAACACATTATCAATACCTAAAAATTGTAAGTCGATTAACGCATCCTCGGTTTCTCTTTTTGAAAACCCTCCACAAATAATATGTGGCACAGCATCCACATTGTAGTGGTTCATGATAGCGGCACAAATACCCACCGTACCTGGGCGCTTTCTTACGTCTACTTTTTCTTCTACACCCGCCTCATTTTTGCGAATAATTGTTTCGCTACGGTGATAAGTTACATTAATCCAAGAAGGCTTAAACTCCATTAATGGGTCCAAGTGTTCATATATATAAGAAATGGTACGGCCTTTTAATGGGGGCAATACCTCAAATGATACCAATGTTTCTTTTGACTTTGCTAAATGTTCAATTACCTGCATAAAGCACAAAAATAATTAATATATACTTCTTTGCATCATATATCTTCATTAATTTAGTAATAATATATTTTTAATTAAATGATTAATAGACTATTTGCCCTAATAATACTTTTTATACTTTCTCCAGTATTTTTAATTGTTGCACTGTTCATATTTTTAGAAGATGGCTTTCCTGTATTCTTTACTCAAAAACGTGTTGGTATTAATTATACTTTCTTCAAAATTTATAAGTTTCGTAGTATGAAGAAAGACACTCCTGATGTCGCTACTCATTTATTAAAAAATCCAAATCAACATTTATTGAAAATAGGTAAGTTAATACGAAAAACTAGCTTAGATGAACTACCAAACCTTATTAATATTATTAAGGGAGACATGGTATTTGTTGGACCAAGGCCTGCATTATATAACCAAGATGATTTAATGACTTTCAGAGTTGCCACTGGTGTATCTAAATTAAAACCTGGTATTACAGGTTGGGCTCAAATTAATGGACGAGATGAAATTTCTATACCTGAAAAAGTTAGATTAGAACAAGAATATTTGAGTCGTAAATCTATACTTTTTGATATTGAGATACTTTTTAAAACATTCACTTCTGTATTGAGAAGGAAAGGAGTAAAACATTAGTTCTTCACCAAGTAAAATGTCCTTCCTATAATTTCTTTAATTCCAGCTTCCGTTTGTTCTAAACTTCCTGCATCAGAAAAAAAATCCATTAATACTATTTCATTATTTCTACTTACTTTATAATCGACTTTATAAGGAATCACATTAAATCCCTGTTTCTCAAAAAGCCTTTTTGCTCTATACATATGATAAGCTGATGTCACAAGTATTATCTTATTGCTAGGACTTATTAAGTATTTTACAGCTACTGCCTCGTCAGCAGTATTTTCTACATCTTTGGTTACTAATATATTATCTGAAGGAATGCCACTTGATATAGCATATACTTTCAACACCTCACCCTCTGTTTTCTTTGCTTTATTCCAGGGCATTTTGCCTCCAGTAAATACTAACTTTTGGGCTTTACCTTCTTTAAATAAAGCTATCCCTCCAATAAACCTATCTGGGTCTCCCCATTCTACATAGGTACTATCTCCAACTTCATTTATTTCCAACATTCCACTTAGTACTACTATTGCATCTGCACTATCAATTGAGCAAATGGGTTTTCTGTATTCTGCACCTTCTACTAGTTTAAAGAAGTTGTTTGAGAATATTGGAGTTGATATTATATATAGTACACCTACTGTTATATAGATAAGCGTCTTCTTATTCTTAATTAATCCTATTAGTATCACTATGATGAATAGCATGATAGGAAGAATGAATAAGGGTAGTATTTTGTGTAGGTAAATCATTTTATATATTTCTATTTTACATTTCAGTTAGATGATGGTTTACTGTCTTTTATTGATAATTAGCATAATCTAATTGAATTTATCCCATGGTTTAATTCCAATATTGTATGATTACTCTATTTTAAATATGGTTTATCACGATTAATATAGAGTATTCACAAGTCAATCCTCTATTTTCTAAATAACTATCCCGATTAATTTATCGAAAAAACCTCTAAAATTTTAGAGGTTTTTCTATTTTAAAGCTGAAAATGAATGATTATTACCATCATTTAAGATGCCAATGCCGCTATAATAAAATTTTGTACACAATATATATTTCATCTTTTTAATCTCTTCTGCATTATAATTTCCATCAGGTTTAATTATTTGGTAATTGTTAGATGCCTTGCAGTCGGAAGAGCTAAATAATTTTACTTCATTAACTTTTCTATCTCTTATCAAAGAAAATAGTTCTTTTTCTTTTTCATTTAATATTTGTATGTTAAATGCATTTTCAGATAAATTACAATCCTCAAATACTTCTTTTACGAAAAAGTTTATTGGTAAAGTTACAATAGGCTTACTTGGACTTTCTATAAGTTGATTATTATTGGAACTTACTATTTCAAAAACTGGCTTATTATCATAATGTCCCTCTGAACTTGTGAATTCTTTTTTAATGCTATATGTTATTGCAACATTATTATGATTAATAACACTGTCAATAATGCCCATTGTAAAATAATTAATATCCATTTTTAAAGAATATAGCAATAATGGGTCAGCTTGTATATTTTTTACATAAGCTAATGTATTTTTTGATTGTTCATCTCCTGCATTTTGATCTATTTTTTTCTTTAAGCTATCTTCAAGTGTAATTAGATTTTTAAGTGCTAAATTTCCATCATAAGCTCGTTTGATTAAAAAGTCATGGGCTTCAATCAATATTGAAGCCCCAGAACTTATATTCCTTAATTCTGATAGAAATCTAAGCCACATTAATTGTGCAAGACTTATTCTTGCATGCTTACCATCTTCAAAGAAAGGAAGTAACCCCTTTTTTCTCCAAAAACGGATCATTTCCATCTCAAACTTGTTTGGGTATGCTTGATCGCTTTTCAGCATCTCTTCATCACTTAATTCTACTGCTTTTGTACCAGTTATCTCAGATAGCTTTAGGCTATGTTCGGTTAGAATGCCTGGAAATTTAAAAAAATATTCACCTAATGTATTGAAATTCATTTTGTTATAAAATTATAAAAATAAATTCTCAAAAATGGATTAAAAATCCATAATAAGTTTTAATTTTGATTAATAATCCAATTTGATATACAATATATCCTACTTGGTAAAGTTACTCAATTAATTTTATTAATACATCGTAAAATAGAAAAAATGAAAATTTGTGCATTAGAAAGCTGCGAAAACTCACTTCCAGTTGAACGCCACAAGAATGCAACTACCTGTTGCAAAGAGCATGCTTTATTATTAAAGAAAGCACGCGAAGCGGCTAACTACAAGAAAGTCCGTAACACTGCCAACCCAATTATTAGACTTCGAGAACATTATTATGATCTGGCCAATGAGTTTGGCTATGAAGTTCCAATTGATCTTAATTACGCTTCACCCTTTAAGATTGATTGGTCAATTAAGACTGGCACATTTTATAAAGATGGTGCTAAGGGTATCGCCCTGGGAGATATTGGATATATCCTTTATCAACCTCATTTTATTAAAATCTTTAAAATCTAAAATATGCTACAAGAGTTATTAAAAAATCCTGCATTTGCAGAACTGTACAAAAATGCACCTCAATTAAATAACATTGAAGTGCCCAAATTAGAAATTGGTGGATTTGTTCCACCTATGCCAGTGGTTCCTCCAATAGTGCAATCACCAATTATTTTACCTGCAGAGGTAATTAATAATACTGCACCAAAGAAATCAAAAGGAGGTTGGGTGCTTCCTGTATTAATATTAGTTGGAGGTATGGTTGCATTATATAAAGTATCAAGATTCATGCAAGACGAAGCTGATAAATCTAAAAACAATAAAAATTAAAAAATATGAGTTCATTATTCCCCCAAGGATTATTCCCTGAGCTTGATATCTACATTAAAGATATCATCTACAATGAAGTAAGAAAGTTATCAAACAATCTTCCTCCACCAGATATTGATGAAGATGAGGTTTGGTCGCTTCAAAAAGCAGCTGATGTAATTGGCGTCTCTACACAAACACTTGCTAAAATGATTTTACGCGGTGAGATTATTGCAGTTAAGCCTGGACGTAAGTGGAAATTGACTAAGAGTAATGTAACTAAATATATGAATCGTAAAATGAATTAATATGGGCGTCTCCTTTTTAATTGCTAATAAAAATGCAGCTAAGTCGTCAATCAGTATCGATATAGCTATTGATGGTGCAAGAATTAGATTGCGCACTGGCTACCAAATAGACACTGAACACTGGGATGCTAAAAAGTGTTTCGTTAAATCCTATGCAGGTAAAACTACCACTACAGGTGTTATTCGTGCCCTTAAGGAGTTAGAGTTGTCCATATTGGATTTGATTGAGCAGTATAGGTTTGGTAAACCGCGACTTAGCTTTATTGAATTAGAGGAGAAGCTTAATGGGTTAATTGTTAACCCTAGAACCAAGTTTAATAAACAAAAGAAGAGTGGGGTACGACCTAGTGGAGATTCACTACTTGCCTTCTTTGATCTCTTTATTAAAGATTGTGAAACAGGGGTGAGATTATCTCCTAAGAAAAAGAAGCTTAAGCCTTCTACCTTAAATAGTTTTAGGACTTCGCGTAAAATGCTCCATAACTTTTTTACTATTAAGAGTTGGGATTTAAAGTTAGGAGAGCTAACACAAGAACATATTGATTTAATAAGCGACTATTTGATTCAGGATTTAGAATGGAGCATGAATACACATGCGAAACTAATGATGGATATGTTACAAATGGTTAAGTATGCTGTGAAATTGAAGAGACTTCCACCTGCGGCTTTAATTGAACTAAAGTTTGATACAAGCAGAGAGGAGACAGATAGTATTTACTTAACTGAAAAGGAGATATTAGAATTACTTGAGATCAAAGAATTTGATAATGCAGAACAAGAGATTGTGCGTGATGTTTTTGCGATAGGTTGTTTTACAGCGATGCGTTTTTCGGACTATAGTGTTTTAGATCCCACAGCCATCCGAGATAATAGGCTTTCTTTCATACAAGTGAAAACTGGTGCGAAGGTTACGATACCCATCCATCCAGTAGTGAATAGCATCTTGCAGAAATACGATTACAAATTACCACCTGTTCCGCGTAACAATGATTTTAATGCAATCATTAAAAAGGTAGGAGCGAAGATGCCATGCTTGCACGTACCCTTTACAAAGCAAATTACTTATAAGCGAGAACTAACAGAGATAGTGAAGATGAAGTATGATTACTTAATGACACATACTGCTCGCCGTTCCTTTTGCTCCAATGAATTTATTAAAGGAACAGACCCAATGATAATTATGGCTATCAGTGGACACAAATCTTACAAGTCATTTATGCGCTACATAAAAGTATCAGGCGACCAATTCGCTGATAAGATGGAGAAGATATGGCAGGATAGGGAAGCGAAGGGGAGTTAAGAATTTACTTTTCGCTTTTTAGCACTATGTGTTGAAGATCTTGTGGCTTTAGTGATAACCATTTAGAGAATATTCTAATTAATATGAAATGACAATAGAAGAACAACTAGCGCAACTAAATAAAATAACTTGGATTGTGATGACTGAACCAGATGTAAATAAGAAGTGGCATGATATAAATATCACTAATAGTTTAAATGAACTGTACGAAGATGGATATGAAATATGTGTGGGAGACCAAGAGCATTGTTACAGCATTGGTGAGTTAAGGGCTATTGATAGACTAATTGTATGGATTACTCAAATAAGCTACGCCAACGAAGAGATTGAGGATCAAATAGCCATGTATCAAGAATACGCAGATACAGATAAGTTTGAAGAAATGATAGAGGAGGCCGAAGAGGGCTTAATTGCCTATCGAAAGCTACACCCCGACGCAATCGCCTTCTTCATCAAGTCAGATTGGAACAAAATAACATTAAAATACTGCCCCTACCATCTATTCCAGGAGCTATTACTTCATAAGACAGCACTCATTAAGCGATAGGCTTATTACATGCCAGTCGGCAAAACATAGTTTTGGGTTGGTTAGTTCAAGGCAACTCGCGAAAGCGGGTGGCCATTTTATGGGATTAGGTATAAATACTGAATAATTATATGTTATAATTTTTTAATTTACACTAAATAAATATTTTATATGAGTAAACTTAATTTAACTCTAAACTTACAAGGTGAATCAAAACAAAGTTATTCTTTTTCTCTTTTTACAATTGAAACTGAGTTTAAAGAGGGATATGGTGGTGTTTATGTTTTTTTAAAAGGAGTAAAGAAAGCAGATAATACAAATTATAATTGTACGCCTCTATATATTGGCAAAACTAATGAATTTAGAGACCGGTTTTATGATCATGAAAAGTGGCAGGAAGCAAAGAAAAAGGGCTTTAACATAATAGGTATTTATAAAGAGGGTAATGATTCTAAAAGACTTGCAATTGAAGAAGATTTGATAAAATCTAAATCTCCAGATTTAAATACTCAACACAATAGTTAATATTAGTATGAACTTTTTACTAATGTGGCAGGATTAAATATCTCTTCTTCGATCTTCAATTTAATTCGAATAAAATCAAAAATTTCAATAAACATTACAACTGAAGAATAGAGAACTTCAAGTGTGAAAAAATCAATATGTGTATTTTTTACAAATTTAAAATCTCCAATTGATATTTTAAAATGATATTCTTTGATAGGACGGCTATTTGTGTGTAAGGTATTTCTCAAGATATTGAAAAATTGCAAAAACTCCCTATATTCTTTTAATTGTTTAGTCTCTGATTTGTCTATTACCAAAGATGTTAATACATAATTGTATTTATTATTTATCCCAATGTAGTCAGATTGTAATTTTGATTTTATTATTACTTGATCTTCTTTACTTATTTTTCCTTCAATAATTTCCTTGATTTTGTTGAACTGCCCATTTTTATAGTTGCTAACAATATCTTTCGCAGCCATTTTATTATGAATTATATCAATAGAATCTTCAAACACAATCCATAAATTGAATACAATACCAACTTTTTTCAAGTCATGCCAAGTTTTGGTATAATGATCCTCGCATAGAAATCCTAAGTTAGAATAAAGTTCATTTTCTTTTTGAAATGGAAAATATGATCTAAGAATTCCATCTCGAAATGGTTGATTGAGTCTATTCATGAAATATGGGCTAATCATTCCAAGATAATAATCATTAATAATATTCATGATTTGACTGAAATATGTATTACGCACATCGGACGAAGTGAAGACTTTAGATTGTTTAAGGATTCTACACCTTTCTTTTTCTTTCCAAATGTCCTGAAGATGTAATAATAAATCTGTATTCTCAGTCATGATCATTACCATTATTTAAATAAAGCATCAATTTTAATCTGGTTTTGTACCAACCCTACATAATTTCCTATATTTTTAACACCATTAGTAGTTACCATAGTTAGGAAAATTGATTTCTTCGTTTTGCTTTTTTCTCTAAACACATCAATTTTTGCTTGAAGTTCATTTGCATATGATTTTGTAATTTCAAATTCGTTTATTGAAAACTTCATTTCACATAAATTAATGCACCTGTCTTGTCTATCAATTAATAAGTCAATTTGTACTCCATTTTCTCCTTGTTTTGGAGTATAACGCCACATATAATGTTCGGTGTGCACACTCTCAATTCCCAATGCACTCTTTAGTTGTCTAATGTGCTTCATGCAAATATTTTCAAAGGCGAACCCACTCCAGCTAATCCAAGAGGATGTTGTTGAATATTTTGCCCAACTTCCAGTACCCTTTAGTTTGCCATTTTCAATGAATTTTGTATAAAATAAGGAATATTCATCTACTAATTTATAAATGCAATCTTTTGCTGTTTTCCCATATGGTGTAAATACTTCTATAAATCCAGATTCGCTAAGTTCTTCTAGTAGTTGAGTTGTTCCACCTCCAGACTTTAATTTACATGTTTCAATAATTTCATTTCTTGTAAGGCCTTTCCCTTTTTTCGCTAATGCTTTAATTACATTCATATGATTAGCTGCATCCTCAAATAAAGAATTAAATAAATTTTTAAACTCATCGTGTAAGAATCCATCTTTTGTAAAACAAATTCTATCTATTGCTAACATCGCACTTTCCCCTCTATCTATCATTTTTAAATATTGAGGCACTCCTCCCATTACCATATATATTTGGCTAATTTGATATCTATCTAGAGAAATCTTTCTTTCTTTTAAAAATGCTTCTGCTTCTCCTAATGTAAACGGCATAAGTCGCATTTTTCTTGTTACTCTATTGTGTAGTCCTCCTTTATTATTAATTATATTTTTTATCATCCAAGAAGCTGCCGATCCACAAATAACGACCACTAGATTCTTTTCTTTTGAAGCCCACATATTCCAAAAAGTTTCAAATGCTTGCATAAATCCTGAACGTGGAGTGTGTAACCATGGAAACTCATCTATAAATATTACTTTCTTTTCTTTTTTAGTAAGAGGCTTTACATATTCAGTCAGCATTGAAAACGCTTGTGTCCAATTTCTAGGAGTAGCAATTGGGAATCCTGTTGCTTTAGAAATTGAGTTTGCAAATACTTCTAGCTGATCAGACAATTTAGCTTTGTGAACCCCAGAAAATTCAAAGACTAGTTGCTTCTCATAAGCATTTCTAATTAAGTACGTTTTACCTATTCTCCTACGTCCATAAACTGCAAGCAGCTCAGCATCTACAGATTCTAATATTTTATTTAATTGTGATATTTCTATTTCTCTACCTATAATTTTCTCCATCTCTTTAGTTTTATTTATTACAGAAATTTATATTTTGCCAAAACTACATAAAATATTTAGATTTGGCAAAATATAATAATTATATATTCTGCCAAAACTATTAAAAATATCCATATTTGGCAAAATATACGAAATTATATTTTGCCAAATATGGATATGCCAGTATGCCTACTGCTATTTTATACTAATGCAAAAGCATTTCTATGAAATATATCCAAAGTCTATAATTGTCGAATTGCTAATTGTATATAAAAGGGGTCTAAATCAATTTAACTAATTAGAATTTCATGATATTCAACTGACTTTTACTTAGCTTGATAATTACAATATTTCTAAAGTATTATATTAATAAAAAATGTAACTTATGTTTTATATAGTCGATTATATGTGAGATTGAATTGCAAAAAATATTAGAAAATGGCGAATAGAGAAAAAATTCAAGAATTAATCAAGCTAAGTATTGATCAAGGGAGTCTTCCTCAATACGTATACAAATATAGAATTCTTGATAAGAAGAAAAATCCACATTTTGAAGATATTTTAAATAATAATTCAATGATGTTTTCATCACCTAATTCATTTAATGATCCATTTGATTGTCAATTACAACCAATATTATTTCCAAGTAAAAAAGAAATTAGTAATTATATAAATAAATTATTGAAAAATTGTTCAGAAAGACTCAAACAATCATTGATAGATAGTGCAACAAAAGATCCTAATTTATTTGCACAAATGCTTCAAAAATCAATTGGGTTTGAGAAAAAAGGAGTTTTATGTTTAAGTAAAGAAAAAGATAATATTTTATTGTGGTCACATTATGCAGATAGTCATAATGGAGTATGCTTGAAATTTGATATACAGAAAGATCTTGATTTTTTCTCAATCCCAATTAATGTTGTTTATGATGAAAGTTATCCAATATATAATCATATGACTGAGAGGGATATGATTGTAAATAAATTAATTCAAGTTAAATCAAATGTTTGGAAATATGAAAATGAAGTAAGAGTCATAAAGAATAAAAATGGATTATTCCAATTTAATAAGGAAAGTTTAGTTGAAATCATTTTTGGTTGTAATTGTTCAAATAATGATATAAAAAACGTTCAAGAAATGGTTTCAAACAATAATTATAATCATCTAAAATTTAGTCAAGCTGTAAAGAAAAATAAATCTTTCGGACTTGATTTTAAAATACGTAACTAAAATGCAAAATTTTGATAACGAAAAATATTTAGCATATATAAAGTATTATGGAGATTTAGTCTCAGAAGGATATATGGATGCCAGAAAATCAGCTGAGGTTATTTTAGGTATAGATGAAATATTTAGATATTTTTTATATCAACTTAATGAAGATTTAAAAGATGTAGAGATTGAAATTCCAGTTAAAATCCGAAAAGGAAGTTGGGAAGCATTAATACCTAATGATATTGAAGGTTGGATAAAGACGGCGTTAGCTTTTAGCTTTACCGCTTATGCAAGTTCTGCTTTTGCAAAAATGGGTGAAAACGATTTTAAAGATATTGGACTAAAGGATGTTCTGCGAAAAGTTGTGAAGTCAATAAAATGGGTTGTTAAAATCTCAACGCACTTTAAATCAACTTCTATTAAAGAATTTAAAAATGTTAAGTTTAAGGAAGAGAATTCTATAATGATGGTTGGTTTAATAAATGAAGAGGGTGAGCTACTTTTTGTACCACAAGAATACGTTGAATTGTATAAAAAGTGCCCAGATAAATTGTTTGTTAAAATAACTAAATCAATTAAAGAAGGTAGGGAGCTTGAAATAGGTTTTAATCCAATTGATGCATTAGATAATGATGATACGAATGGTTCTGTGAAGATTCGAGTTAATGAAAAGGAAATATTTTATAAAGCTAATGATGATGATACGGTATTATTTCCTGAATTATTGCATAATCAATATGTTGAATTAAATGGTCGTATTACACGGGGTAATGAGAATTCAAATACAATAGGTTTTAAGTATATGGAGCATATATTAACATGTATACCAAAGTCTGGTAATATTAAAGAGTTTAAGGAAAAGATGTTTAGTGCTTGTATAATAAGGGGTTTTGTAGATCGAATGAGTGAAGATGGGCGGTTAAATGAAAAAAAACCAAAAATCAAAATAATTGATATTATTAACATTAAAGATGAAAATAATTTATCACTATTTTAATAAAAAATTCCCCAATCACACTAATCCTACACACTAATCCTACACACTAATTTAAGCGTGATCTTAAAATAGCTTTTTCTCGACCACTGTTCAGTCAGCACCATATTCCAATTAATTGAAAATCAATATATTGTGAAGTTGTAAATGGATGGTCCACACTAATCATATGGCTTTAGTGTATTGAAATTTACATAATGTGTCATAAAAAGGACAAAATAGTCTATATTTGTCCCATATAAGACACATTATATGAAACACACGCCCATTTTATTGCCA
>JACCDU010892191.1_pt1 | contig 40104 bp, 24 predicted proteins | sample 7446081 | NCBI WGS metagenome assembly JACCDU01 (sample SAMN15323447, study PRJNA562643) | freshwater metagenome | isolation source: river surface water | place: USA:Blue River Watershed | collected 2017-08-17
CTCCCCCATTTTGGGAATCATTAATTTCAGCACCATCAAAGCTGATTGTGCCTGACCCGTAGGGATTGAAAATAGAATCTGTTGGAGCGATGAGTCCTTTAAAAGTCAAAGAAGCTCCACTAGCCACAGCGATAGTTCCGAAAGGGGTAGGTCGATAGGTTGAGCCGGTCCCAAGAACTAATGCGCCATTATTCACATTCAAATTCCCGTTGTGCCATAAATCAGAAGAAGCAGTCAGTGTTCCTGCTCCTGTTTTTATTATGTGTCCATCACCACTTATCTTCCTAGACGTACTCGAAGTAGTAGCGGCATCAAGAATCAATGAACTAAAGTTTGATAAAATGACTTCTTGTCCGTTACCCTCCATCGCAGCTTTATTCATTTCTAAAGTTCCGCGAGTCACAGATATAACATCAGCTGTGGTGACGGGTTGAGTTATGGATAGCGTACCTAATGATTTTTTAATAAAGCTTTTGCCTGTCTGAGCTGTTATCAACCCGTCAACTGTAAGAGTTTTTCCATATGGTGTATCAATATTATTTGTTTGTGTAAAACAAATACCATTTGAAGATGTTCCTGTGATTGTAGCTAATCCGCCTATATGCCGTGAATCAAAACCAATGTGACCATCTGTTCCAAGATTCATAGTGTTAGTGCTAATAGTAAAAGGCTGTGATCCTGCTAATAACAAATTTCCATTCAGAGTAGTGAGAGTGTTCGGTGTATATGTTCTATTACTGAAAACCACAAGAGTATTATTATGAATTACAGTTCCAGTTGTACTGACTGTTATATTTCCATCAACAGTCATAGTATTATTGGTTGTGATATTGTGTGCACCATTTAAATTTAAATTCGAGATCCCGTATGTTGTTCCATTAAAAGTTATATTTCCTGTCGTTGCGCTGAAAGTTGCGTTTGTGCTTATAGGAATATTAGAAGGAATAGTGATAGCTGTTGAACTTTCATTCGATAATGTTGCTGCAGTCAAAGATGTAATGGTATTATTTGGACTTATTCCATGAAAATCTAACGTTCCACCTGTCAAAGAAACACTGCTTGTCCCCATAGCATTTGTATGCCCTAATTCTATAACTCCATTATTAATGGTCGTGGTTCCACTATAATTTGTTGAAGAGTTATTAATGATCCAGCGTCCTACACCATTTTTAATGACATGACCACTGCCTGTTATTTGTCCTGCATGAGTTGTACTACCAGAGCCAGGTGCAATTGTTAATGTACCAGATCCTAATGTCAAAGCCGTGTTTAAAGAACCATCGAGAGATGTGACAGAGAGATTTTGGTTATTCAGATCTAAGATAGCTGTATTAGTTAAGGTGACTGCAGTTGCAGAACTCAATGCGTTAGTTGTATTCATTTTTAAAGAACCGGTATTGACAGTTGTTGTACCGGTATATGTGCTAGGCGTGCTAATAGTTAAAATTCCATCTCCTTGTTTATAAAAATCTCCAGAACCACTAATAATTTTATCGTAACTACCATCGTAAGAAATATTAACTATTAATGATGTTCCGGTTGATGTCACAATATTCGATGTATTTAATGGCTGATCTTGCAACTCAAGTGTTCCTCCACTTAAAGTTGTATCACCTGTATTTGTATTAGAGCCTGTTAAAATGAGTTTTCCACTTCCAGATTTTAAAATAGATCCTAAACCAGTAATAGCAGAACTATGCTCAACACCAGAAGATGAACTGATATCAAAATGAATCGAGTTATCCGCTGTTCCTAAATCCACTCCTTGCGGTATAGCACTATCATTCACTTTTAATTTTGCTTTATCTTGCAATTCTATCGAACCACCGTAATATCCTAATGAACCTGTCAAATTCAATGTATTTCCACTCGGAGATGATTCTTTTAAAATTAGATTACCTAAACCGCTAATAGAATTAGCAAATGTTTGATTTGTAGTAAGATCTAACTCAAAAGTTGCACCATTAGAAATTGCTACAGAAGAAGGCGGAGATGCTAAAAAGGCAGATGGTGCAATCATTTTTCCATTTGTTATGCTCAAAGATCCGGTAAGCGCATTTGTTCCATTAAATGTCAAAACTCCCGAACCGCTTTTTATAAAAGAACCTGTACCAGAAGTTTGCGATAAATTGCCAGAAAAAGTTTGATTTGTTGACAAACTCATTTCAATGGAAGGTGAATCAGAGAGAACCGTTATAGAAGTTGACGCCATATCTGTCAACCATCCATCTCTGAGAATCATCTTTCCAGTGCCCTTCAATTCTGTTGATGCGTATGTATAGTTACCAGCTATTCCATTCAAATCTATCATATTGGAGCCGCTTTTTATCAACTTAGTGCCAGTTGCAGATCCATTTTTGAAAACAGATCCAGCGTAAGTGATATCAACGGTTTGGGCAAATTCAATACTTGCATCTTGCCCTAAAACAATAGGGGTACTCGCAAGTGCACCAGCGTTGTTTATTTTTAAAGAACCTGCGTCAATGTTTGTTTGCCCGGTATAGGTGTTCGCACCCGTAAATGTCACTTCACCACTTGCCAAATCGGGATTTATAGTTACTGATCCAGAACCCTGAATAATGCTAGAGAAGTTTTTTGTCGTAGATGTATTGATTTTTAAAGAACCCTCATTAAAAATAGGCGAGCTATCCAGAGATCCTCCGTCTTTAAGATCTACAGAAGAACCCGAAGCAATATCAATCTGTCCCCCTAAAGATGCATTTTGATTGATTTGCAAATTCACATTGTTCAGAAGGCTACTATACCCTGTAAATGAAGATGAGTTATCATGATCAATAGCAACAGTACCCTGACCACTCAAAACCAAAGTTCCGCTATCAGATGTTATTGCGCCAGAAAGCGTCAAAGTATCATTGACCCCATTCATATTGAAACTAATTTTAGAATCCACACCGTTAAACGTCATAGGAACCGATACTGTTACATCTGATCCAGCAGGATTGGTAAATAAAACGTCCGCTCTTCTAAGAGAGCTATCAATTGTGAGGCTATCCGATGCGCTCAAATTAGATAATGTGCTTCCTGCACCAGATCCAGGAGAAATAGTATATAAAGATCCTTGTTGATCGCTATCAATCAGATGATTTGTTAAATCGAATGACAAAGAAACATCTGCATTTGGAGTAGAATTAGATGTAATTGTCACTGCAGTCGTGGCATACGCGCCTCCGGACAGTGCATAAACAGATGCGATAGCTATTGCCTTGTTAGTTTTTTTGCGAATTCTCATAAAACATCTTCTTGATTGGCGTCCATTCTACTTTGATTTTAGACGAATTTTTAGAAAACCATTTTACGAGAACAGCAGCTATGCAAAAGAATACTGCCAAGTTCCAACAACTGTATGTGAAACCATGTTCGATCCAAAATGCCCTGTATATGTTAAAGATAAAATCCAAGAATCAGCTGTCGCCATATTAAAACCTAGTGATGTTTCCAAAGCACTCATTCTTTTATTGATAGCAACAAGATCAATAAAATCGTAGGGACTATAAAGATATCCGTATCTGAATGTTGTAGTTCCGCCATTGAGTTTATCTGTAACATAACTGGCTCTTAATGAAAATTGATAGGCTGTCAGGTTGTCTACTATAGATTGAATAGCCTGCATCCCAAATGTTCTAGATTGTTTGGTTACAGAATGCTGTGGCATATAATTACCAAATTCATTTGGCTGATCATCGAGTTGGTTATAGGATTTTTCAAAATAAGAGCGTTCAGTAAGATTGACAAAACCAGCACCAATAAAGGGCTGTAATGCTAGCTCCTGATTAATAATATACGTATAACCTGCTTCAAAATTCGATGTTGTATCATACCCGCTATGGTAACTATCTGCATATGATGGAACGAAAACTGAGATAACCTTATCCTCATCAAAGATAGGATGGTTCCAAGTACGTTGTGAGTGATAATTATGATGCCCGAAAGAAAAATAGCTTGATAAATAGTAAGAATATTCCCAATCTTGATAGGCACAAAAAACTGCTATGCTATTCACCCTTTCATATGTTTTTGCGGTTTTGCTGAGGTTGTTTTTATCCATTTCAATTCTGCGCCCGAGATACGATCCGAGAACGCCACAAATCAAAGAATCTTTGACAGACTTTGTTGCACCTAAAGTTGAGCCCCATGCATTAATTAATCTATCTGGTTCTGGATCATCAAGTTTGACTCTTTGATGAACATAGTTCGTCTCTAGAGAAACTGATAAGCCGCTGAGCTCTAAACTATCCACGATATCTTGAAATTGAAAATGACTTTCATTTTCAATTTTCGAAATGAGATTTGCGAACATTTTATTGGAAACACGGCGATTTTGATTTAAAACCTTAGTATCTTTCAGGTAAGTAGGTATATAGCTCGATCCTTGCAACTTATTCATATAGGCAGCCAGTGCATTAAATCGCATTGAGGATAGTGTGGAATTTGCCGTGGATTGACTTTGTGATGGAGTGAGTGCCTGATCTGGCTTTTTATTGCCAGAAGGCGTAAGGTTATTAATCTTTGCAAACAGATCTTCAGGGCTTTTTGCGTTTTCTAAAACTTGTGTCGCATTTTTTGCATAATAAGCATCACTCAGCCCCAGTTGCTGTAAGCGATTAGCTGCCCCTGCAATTGTAATGCTGATAGGCTTTTGTGATCTTTTTACAACAGTGCCTGCATCATACTTAGTAACAGCAATATCTAAAACCATTTTTTGATTATCGGTATTATAAATAAGCTCTGGGGTAACAGAGAAAATTACAGGATACTCTAAATTATTGGCAAGATAGACTAAAAAATCCATTTCTTCTCGCGTTGGGCTTTGCAGCTCAAGTAATCGATATTTACGATCTTGATAAACATCAGTTTGTTTTATGGGCTGCAAAGAATAATATAAACTTTGCGGTAACTGAGCCTCTGCATAAGACAGAAAAGCCCTGAGATTACCACTTGCATCTGTCTGGTCAAATTGGAAGTTAATCCCAGCGCCATTATTCACGGAAAAATTTTCAAAATAAAACTGTGGTTCTGGGAATACTGCATCAATATCTGGTTCTTTTAATTGCTGAATATCCAAAATACCACTGAGAACAAAGTTTTTAATTTGAAATCGACCGTGATCTTTGCGTCCTATTAAACGAAATCGAGTTTCACGTACACCAGTTACCATTCCTCCAAACACAGTATCCACGACATTCGATCTGAGTGTCAGAACCGCACTATCGATATTAATCAGATTATAATTTCCAATAACATCCATTCCTTCATGAATGTTTTTGGAAAAAGACACAGATCCATCATGAATCACAAAACGACCGAACAGACCTGAAAAATCTCCTCTCATAATAAGATTGCCGGGTCCGTATTTATTAATTTCTCCGTACCCATAATAGTTATTTTTCATTTCAAATGTTTCACCATCAGGAATGGTGATATTCATCACCCCTCCCCGTGATTCTGTGCCAGTTGAATAAATAGCTGCATTACTCTTAAAGTTTGTTGTCACAGATAGTGATGCTTGCGGATCAATATAGATATCACCTAAAACTGATATCATTCCTGACAATAAAATATCACCTTGATCAATATAAAGTTTTCCCGCTCCAGTTATAGAAGAAAGAAAGTTTTTTTGATTTAAAAAATCCGAAGATAATTTCAAATGCAAAGCTGCTTCAGACGCAATTTGAATCTCTGATGATGTAAAAAATTTTTCATTCAGATAAAGCGCACCTGACTGAATTTGTGTAGCACCTAAATATTCAACCTGATTTGGAGGAAGAAAAAAGATTTTTTTAGGACCAGAAACCGAGAATCCTCCATCACCGATAATATTGGTATAAAGATACATGTCTTGTCTAATAGCTTGCAGATAATTTTGATTAGATATATGCAAGCCATTTTGATAAATTAGATTATTTGTATTCGCCAATCCGCTCAACGCAACAGAAGAAACGTCCCCTGGTGTTTGTATAAGACTTTCTGATAAAGAAAGCACCCCCTCAAAATCTGTATTATCAAGCAAATAAAAACAAGTTTCTATCGCATGAGCTGTCGCGTCCTGATTAATAACAAGTTTTTGTTGACTCATATCAAAACTTGTGCCTAGCCAAACAAGATGACCTGATTGAATATGATACTCTGAAGCGGTCAGAGTTTGAGGGGCAGTAATCTGAATCGTTTGCTCTGGTAAAAGATTATAATTCACCGTGCCCGTCCCACCTAAAGAATAATCAAGATCCCACTGATTTGTGACAATCCCATTATAATTCAACACTGTTCCTGAAGTGAGGTGAATTTTTTGAGTTTTAAGATTGATATTTTTGAGATTAATAGCACCCTTTTGAATAAATGTATCGCCTGTATAGATTAAATCACGTTGAAATTCTAAAGTGCCAGGCGATCTTTTATAGACTGCTCCTGTCCCAGAAATAGACGCATCCGAGATTAATGATTGAGAGGATAATGAGGTATCGAAAATTATTGCGCCGCTGTTTATTAAATTGTAGCCCGTACTTTGCGCTTGAATTTTTATCTGCGAATGAGAATCTATTGAAATTAAACCCTCAAAAAGACCTGTACTATTAAGAGTGAGATTCGCTCCATTTGTAAGAAAAATAGAGGACAAAGGCGATCCGATGAGTGTGCCGCTGATATGCGATACTGCTCCCGATCCGTCTAGATTGATTTTTTGATTATTCAGAACAACTGTACCTACTGAAAGGATTGATTTAATGCGATCAAAAACAACAGTTTGATCGATCTCAAAAGTGGCATCAGATGCAATATGTAGAGTATTTTGATCTGGCAAACTATCATTCAATAAAATTTTCAAAGTACCTGCTTGAATATAAGTGTCGCCCGTGTATTGATGCTTACCTGCAAACACAAGTGTTCCTGATCCTTTTTTATAAACACTACCGTGCATCTGGCCGATATTGGAGATAATACTTCCTGAAAAAACATTTGTTTGATTTTGAATATTAAAAATCAAATTACCCTGATTCAGCTGTATTGTCCCTGCTCCTTCTAATGCTGCAATTTCTAGATCATATCCATTCAGATCCCAAAGAGTATTGGCATCCAAAAAAACAGAATTCGTTGCTGGAATAATTTGAGAGATGCCTTGTACCACTGCACCGCTATAAATATTTGTCAGTCCCGTATAGCTTAACTGACTGGACACGGTCCATGATCCGGAGCCCACTTTTGTAATAGATCCTGTTCCTGAAATATGGCCATTGAAGTCTGTATTATTATTATTTGTACCTGTGATTAAAGATCCCGATCCAAGATATAGCGATCCAGATCCCGAAACAGCGCCCACACTGAGAGCTTTGTTTTGCAAATCCACTGAGCCATATAATCCGAGAACAAGCTCTGAATTTTCTGAACCCAATCTATACGTTGATGGAGAAAAAACAAGCTGTCCCTGTTGGATTTCAACTGTATTCGTGTTTTCAAGCTGTTCTTCGAGGCGCAAAAGACCATTTCCTTTCTTTAAGAAATGACCATATCCTCTAATAGAACCATAAAAGACATTACTATTTTCGTTATTTAATATAAAACTGGCAAGCTTATCTGGATTGGAACTTAAATAAATCTGCCCAAATCCTGCTAAACTCGTCACCTCAAGATTATATCCATTTAAATCAATATGAGTATTATTTGCCAAATAAAGAGCGCTTGGATCAAATGATTGTGCGATTGTTTGTATGAGAGCTCCCTCTTCTAAAAAGACGCCTGCCAAAATTGTGCTTTTACCAGCTAAAGTCCAATTATTCAGCCCTCTTTTAACCAAATAACCTGATGTTTGAATCGTACCGCCATAAAGACAATCTGGTGTTTGTGCATCTCCCGTGCGGCCAATTTGAATATTTTTATTCCCCAAAATAAGAGTACCGTACCCATGTAAAGATTTGAGAATAATAGCAGCAGATGATTCTGAAAAATTAGCAACAGTCAGTGGTGCTGTATAAAAATCTGTCTGGTCAGTAATGGTACCTGCTCCTGAATATATAAGAGTACCTTCATTAAGAAAAGTTGGCCCACTATATGTTTGAGCTTCGGTAAAATGAAGAGCCTCTAACCCGTATTTTTCGAACGATCCAGACCCAGAAACCACTGCAGTTGTTGAAAAAGGATTTTCAACAACTAATTGGATCTTAGCGCTATTTTGATATAAAACAGAATCCACTAATGCTTTATCATATAACACAAGAGTACCTTGTTGAATCTGGAATGCGGTAGGACGATAACTTTGAGAGGATAACAAGATCAAACTCCCCGAGCCATGTTTCTTTATCACACCGTGATCGGAATTCAAATCTCCCGATAAAGTTAAATGTTTCTCAATATCGAAAAGCAAATTTGTTTCTGCTAAAGCATGAATATTTTTCGGTATAAAACCATCATGAATAACCAAAGAGCCTCTTTCTAGAAATATTGTTCCATGATAATCCCCAGAATAAAGATCTAATTGACCTGCACCGATCTTATAAAAATCACCATTACCACTTAAAGAGCTATACAAATTATTAGTTATTCCCTGAGGGATATCCACATACATACGAGAATGATTGAAAATCGAGCCGTACTGATAGACCTGATTCAATGAAAGAGATCCTTCATATATTTTTACAGAAGAAAAACTCACTGGAAAAGAAAAACTTAAATCCCCCAAGCCAAATTTGAGCAGCTCAGAACCCGATTGAGCGAAGATCTCTTTTGTCAGCGTATGCGATTGATTTAAATTGAAGCTCAGAGAAGCATCAGGAGCAACCGCTATAGATGTATCGGCAAATGCACTATCAAAAATAGTTAAACCACCCTGCTGCACCTCAATCGGTTGTGATAATACTGGGAGCGATGTCATAAAAACAAGATGACCAAGACCCCTTTTAATCAATACACTTTGTGTATCTGCAAAAATAGCATCCCTGTAAGAACGATCTAAATGATTATCAAAAATCACAGTCGCATTGGATGCTAACTGTATATCGCCCCCAATAGCCAAATCTTTTAAAACCAAAACACCCTCTTCGATTTTAATTCCAGAATCTAAAAAATGAGCTTGATCTAAAACAAGCGTACCAGATCCTGATTTTATCATCGATCCTGTGCCATACAGGGGGTTTTGGATATAAGATACTGTGTATAAAGGTGTGTTTACATTTAACAAGCCATCATTATAAAAAAAATCAGATTGCAGTTTAAAATTGAGCCCCCCGATCTCAAGAGTGGCCTGCGGTTTAATCTCAAAATCCGTGTTCACAATAGATGAAGGAGAAAAGTTCCAATTTGAATATCCAGACTCAAAAAGCGCTAGGCCAGTAAATTGAGACGTGTCATTTACAACAAAAGAACCCTCTCCTGTTTTCAATACCTGACCCGGACCTATTAATCCGTGCTCAATGCGCAAATGAGATCCCGTATTAATATTGAAATTGAAAATATCGTCATTTTTTTCGAAAAACATAGTTGCATCAATAGCATATTGTGTTTCAGGGTCAGATAGAAATTGAAGATGAAATTTTGATCCATTTGAGGAAAAAGTGATGGAATCTGAAGATGAAAAAGCATCAGTCGCATGCATTTGTGATCTTGCAATGGATTGATTTATATGAGCGCTCAATCCAAATCGATCTGTTAGCGTTAGATCGCACATCGATAAAAAAGAATGATTTAATGGCTGCGAGAGATGCACATTAAAATCTTCATGTGAAGACCTTTCTAAAAAATAATCTTGTGCGAAAATAAAGTTTTGAATGAAGCACGCTAAAGGCCAAAGAAAATAATTTTTTGTCTTCATACATTAAGTTCAATGTGAATCGTTTTAAAACAGCTAAATTGAAGTATGGTCTATAAATTGCGCAATCTCAAAAAATCGTTAAACTTCTATTTTTTTTTGAATTTTCAAATTGCTTAAAAATTTTATATATAAATACACGCTTTTGTTTTAAAATGAGATAAGAAATCTCCTTGTCCCGATCAAATACAGATTTTTGAGTAAGTGAGCGAAAATTTTTTATGAAAATTACATATGACTACCTTTTTGCTTCCAGACTACGCACACCAAATATTTTTGATATGATCGCTATAGCGATTATATCAACGATTTTTTATCTTTTGTGGTGGTCAGCAGCTTCTTTACATGCACCTTATAAAATTGGCCAAGAGCTTATTTTAGAATTTTCTTTTTATCATCTCATGTATTATTCACTCAGAACATTAATGCGAATGTTATGCGCGATGATTTTATCCATTTTGGTCACATTTGCCGTTGGGTCTTTGATGGCTAAAAATAAAACGTATCGCCAAATTCTTTTACCCTTGATTGATATTTTACAATCGATCCCGCCCTTAGGGGTCAATGCATTCATTGTCTTGACTTGTATTCATCTGGCGCCACATTCAACATTCGGGCTTGAATGTGCGGCAATTATCACAACTTTTTTTGCACAAGTCTGGAATATGATTTTAAGTTTTTATCAATCACTTATTTCTATACCAAAAGAGCTCGATGAAGTTTGTGATATGTATCATTTGTCTCCATGGCAAAGATTTTGGCACTTAGAAGTTCCACAAGCAACTCCAGGGCTGATTATGAATTCCATGGTTTCGATGTCAGCAAGTTGGTTTTTTATCGTTGCTTCTGAATCTCTCTCAATCTCTGATCATAAAATTATTCTACCGGGAGTTGGATCCTTTATTGGCCAATCCGTATTAGATCAAAATCTTTCTGGCATTTTAGCAGCGTGTCTCGCAATGTTTTTTGTCATTTTGGTCTATGATCAGCTCTTATTTAGGCCCCTGATGACATGGTCTGAAAAATTCAAAGATGAAATTGTAGAAGATGAGATTTATCAATCTTCATGGTTTTTTGATTTACTCTCGAGAGCAAGCTTTATCCACACTCTGATACAAGGAATTCAAGATATTGATTTCATGAGATTAATTCCAGGAAGGGGTCGGGGGCTGCAAAAAAATCATCTTCGATTAAAGAAAATATCATGGATCATCCAAAAAACTGTGGAAATTGCGTTTATTTGCCTGATCATCAAAGTTGCTTTTAAAATGGGCTATGATATTTTTTATCACTTTGATATTTTTGAAATTTTGATGACAATCAAACTCGGCGGAATCACATCTATTAAAGTTCTAGTCATGGTGTTTTTATCTGCATGTATATGGGTTCCAGTTGGGGTACGCATCGGATCCAAGCCACAGTTGGCTTATCGATTTCAACCAGTAATTCAATTTCTTGCAGCATGTCCACCCCAAATGCTATATCCTTTTTTTGCGCATTTAATTGTCGATTACAACCTCAATGTCGATATTTGGACAGCTCCGATTATGATTTTAGGCACACAATGGTATATTTTATTTAATGTCATTGCTGGCACACTGATGATCACCAAAGATCAGCGTTTAGTCGCAGCAAATTTTGGATTAAAGGGCACATTGTTATGGAGACGGCTCTATTTACCTGCTGTTTTGCCTTATTGCATTACAGGGTGCATGGCCGCGGCCGGAGGTTGTTGGAATGTCGCTATTGATAGCGACACAATCATATGGGGACATCATCAAATTCAAGCCCAAGGAATTGGCAGCTATATTCACAATGCACTGTCTATGGGTGATTTTAATAGAGCAATCTTAGGAATCGCTGTCATGACATTTTATGTTTTAATAATTAATCGATATTTATGGAATGCCCTTTTTGAAAAGGTCAGCGCCTATCATCAATAATGTGGGGCCTTTATGCGCAAACAGCTTATCCGTGCTCAAGGAATTAAAAAATATTTTCGTAAACCGGGTGGTCAAGAACTTCTTGTCTTAGACAACCTCAATCTTTCAATCGCAGAAGGAGAAATTGTAGCCCTTTTAGGAAAATCAGGATCGGGAAAATCTACTCTATTAAGAATTATTGCTGGCCTAGTCCCGCCGAGTGAAGGGCAAATTATTATTGAAAACCAAAATGTTCATGGACCAGTTCCAGGAGTTTCTATGGTTTTTCAATCTTTTGCGCTCATGCCATGGCTAACCGTTTTGCAAAATGTTGAGCTTGGACTTGAATCTATGGGCCTTGGAAAAAAAGAGCGTCGCGAAAGAGCACTCAAAGCAATTGATATGATAGGACTGGATGGATTTGAATCCGCATATCCTAAAGAACTTTCTGGAGGCATGCGTCAAAGAGTAGGATTTGCAAGGGCGCTCGTTGTTCGTCCAAAAATTCTTCTGATGGATGAGCCTTTTTCTGCTCTGGATGTCTTAACCGCAGAAGCATTACGCAAAGATTTAATGAATATTTGGCTGAATGATAAAGAAAACTCTCCTAAAGCGATTCTTTTTGTCACTCATCATATTGAAGAAGCGGCGGAAATTGCTGACAGAATTTTGGTTTTCGGATCTAATCCAGGATATATTAAAGCAGAACTTCCGGTCAAAGAGCCATATCCACGAGTCAATGAAGAGTGCATTAAGCAAATTGTCGATGATATTTATTTTATTATGACAACACCGCTACCAAAAGGTGGGCACTTCCCCTTACTGAAAGAAGTTGATTTCAATGAAATTTCTCTCTCTTATCCACTACCAGATGCAGAGCCTAACCAAATTCAAGCACTTGTTACCGCAATTTATGAAGAAGCTCCTGATACAAGTGTAGATTTGCCTGTTCTCGCTGATTTAGTCTCAATTAATATTGATGAATTCTACTCGCTCAGCGAAGCAATGCAAATTTTACACTTAGCTAAAGTCTCAAAAGGTGACATCTCTCTGACACAAGAAGGAAAGTTTTTTGCGCAAGCAGATTTACAAGGAGCAAAAAAAATCTTCTCGCAACAGTTGTTACAATGGGTTCCAGTCATTAATTATATCTGCGAAGAATTGATGAAAAATGAAAAACAAAAAATGAAAGAAGAAGATTTGATGTCAATTTTAGAAAAAGATCTGAGTGAAAGCGAAGCTGAACGTGTCTTTAAAATTATTATTTCTTGGGGTAGATATGCAGAAATTTTTGCATATGATTTTGAATCTGGGTACCTCAGCTTAGAAAATCCAGATTAAATCATCACTCTAGAGAAAGAGGTACATCATGATAAAACAAAATAGGGGCGAGAAACTCTCCCCCGCATCCCGAATAAACATAGAGCGCAGGATGCTGATAAGGTGGTAAAAATCGCAAAGGTGCATAATCAAAATCTTTTAGAAAAACAACGTTTTTCGAGTTTTGTTTAGCTATTTGCTTCAATACAGGCTCAGTTTTCGCATCATAATCAATCAGGAAAATCTTTGCGAAAAAATCTTTTTTTAGCCAATAATCAATCCAAAAAATGCTCATTTCAAGATCTTTTTCTCCTAGCATCAAAAACAGACATGGAGACGACGTATTACAATTTTCGCTGAAAAAACATTCTGTGGGGGTATTTTTCCCAAAAGCGTCTCTCATTTGAGAAAAAAACAATAAAAGTCCGAAAAGGATTGTGATTATTGCACACTTCAAGAAATAATATAATTTTTGCATAGGCATTGGAAAAATTGCATATAAGAAATCCCTGACTCCCAAAGTATTTAGTTGAAAAATATAAATTCCCGCTCGATGCGAAGCGATTTTTCTCTTTAAAATCATCGCGCAGCACTAGCTTTTTATCGTCTGCATAAATCCATCAACCTATTCATTATTATGAAGGACCGCGGCACAATATCAAATTGTAATTTTAAACTCACAAATGTATAAAACTGACTCACAATCTTAGAAAAATGAATTTTTCTAAGATTGCCGTACATGATTAATTAATTAGCCTTATTTATAAATGATTTACACGTATCAAGAAAAAACACAATGGGGGGCATATTCAAATCAAAATGATATATATGAGTTATGATTTATTAAAAACAAAACAACGAAAACAGCATTCGTGACAAAGTACATGCATATGTCAAAAAGAATAATTCTTATATGGAGTTATAGATTTTTTGTTACTTTTTAGTTAAGATGCTAAGAGGTACTTTTTTTATGAGATTCGCTGAGTGGGATTTCAATTAACCCTAGGACTTGCACTAAATACAAAAAAAACTTTCGAAAATTTTGTTCTCGGCGAAAATAACATTTTTTTTGCTGCCTTAAAGGCCAAAATAGAAAAACCTCAACCCTTTATTTCTTGTATTTCGGGGCCATCTTTATGCGGAAAATCTCATTTTCTTCAAGCACTCTGTCACGAACGCGTTTATATGGGAGTGCAATCGGCTTATATTGAGCTGCACTGTCTAAAAAGTATGGATATCTTAAAAGGGCTCGAGCAGGTCTCATTTTTGTGTTTTGATCATTATGAAAGTCTTTCTGAAAGTAGCCAAAAAATCCTTCTCGATTTTATAAAATCTCCAATTTCTGCACATCGTCAAATTGTAATTTCCACGCAATCGGCAGAAATCATTGCTCACTTAGAGCAAAACATGCCAAATCTTATTGCCCACCAGATGATTCCGCTTAATTGCGGAGCCTTAGAAAAATTCCTAAAAATTAAAATTGAAGAAAGAGGTCTCTCTCTCCCTGAAGACGTCCAAGAATTAATTTTGAAAAAATCCCAAGGAGATATGACCTATATCGCAGAACAAATAAAAAAAATAGAAAGACACTGCGATACCGAAAGAAAAAAATTATCCTTAAGGTATGCTCGGAATATTCTCGAGCAAGAGACCTTGATTAGCCTGGACTCTTCGATCTGAGCGACGGAACACTTTTGCTTTCCAATGCTTACGACAAACCGATTGGTAACGACTATTACCTCCAATTTCTATCTGAGCGCCATTAGCACATGCCGATCCTTGCTCAATACGTAAAACCATATTAGCTTTCTTACCGCACCAGCAGATTGTTTTGATTTCGCGTATTTCATCGCTTAATGCTAACAGGCGGTGACTACCTTCAAACAAATTTCCTTGAAAATCGGTTCTCAACCCAAAACACATAACAGGAATTTTATACTCATCCACTACTTCAGCCAAAGCATCAACCTGATCGGATTTGAGAAATTGACACTCATCCACAAGCACACAATCAATTTTTTCTATCGAATGCATTTGAAGAATCATGGATAATAGATTAGATGTGCTTGTATAGATATGTGCTTGGCGCTGCAAACCAATACGCGATCCAATAACACCTTCTCCATATCTCGTATCAATCGCAGCAGTCAGCAATAGAACATTCATCTCCTGTTCTTCATAGTTATGAGCAATTTGCAAAAGGTGGGTAGTTTTTCCTGCATTCATTGCAGAATAAATAAAAAAGAGCTTAGCCAATTTTGTAGACATGTTAAAACACAGTCTACAGATCTTAGCCATCTTTTTCGAATATCTCAACCGTGCAATAGAAAATTTTCCCGAAGCAGTCCTGTTTTTTGGTTTGATACCAAAGCATCGTAAATTTAAATATTATTCAATTGTTATTTTCCCGAATCTCGATCTGCTAGTCTAATAGAGCTCAAGTGATTTTTTTCAAAATCTATGTCGGGTTTTTTCGTGTTGATCAGAATGAGTTAAAGTTTCTGATTCTTTATTGTCCATCTGTACAGAATCTGACTTTTCAGAATGTGGGCTTATTTTTTCAAAAAGCTCTAACAGTTTGCTTAAGATTTTATCAGTCAGTTCCTTAAATATGGCGATTATAGATTTTGTTTCATTATTCTTTTGTTGCACAAGGACCTCTTTTCTAAAAACATAGAAATGCGCTAGCTCTCACTTCCATATAGAACATATTTAGATAATATGTTAGAGGGGATTTAGAAATAACGTCATCATAAATTGTTTTTTGAGATCTATGCTGGACATGGCATAATAGAGCAAGTTTTCTGATTTTTATTATTATGTCTAAAAAAGCACTCAATTTTGATAGGGCCTCCAATTATAATCAATGGTATCAAGATGTAATTGATGCGGCCGATCTGGCTGAACACTCTATGAGTCGTGGATGCATGATTTTAAAACCATGGGGCTATGCCTTATGGGAGCGCTGTCAAAAGTACTTGGATGAATCATTTAAAGCCACAGGGCATCAAAATGTCTATTTTCCATTACTCATTCCCCTGAGCTGTTTTGAAAAAGAAGCAGAGCATATCTCAGGATTTGCAAAAGAATGTGCTGTTGTTACACATCACAGACTGAAGGCAGATGAAAATGGCAAATTAATTCCTGATGGAAAATTAGAAGAGCCCTATATTATTCGCCCTACCAGTGAAATGATTATCGGAGAAGCCTTCTCAAGATGGATCCAATCCTATCGCGATCTGCCCGTGCTGATTAATCAGTGGGCAAATGTTATGCGGTGGGAAATGCGGACACGTCTTTTTTTGCGCACAACAGAAATTTTATGGCAAGAAGGACATACCGCTCATGCAACTGCAAAAGAAGCGCTTTCTGAAACTTTGCAAATTCTCGATTTATACGCAAATTTTATGCATGATGTTATGGCCATTGCGGTGATCAAAGGAGAAAAACCAGCCATTGAACGCTTTCCTGGGGCTCAAAACACATACACTATTGAAGCACTTATGCAAAACGGCAAAGCATTACAAGCAGGTACGTCTCATTTTATGGGACAAAATTTCGCTCATGCTTGCGATATTCGATTTTCTAACAAAGAAGGCGCCCAAGAACACGCATGGACAACGTCTTGGGGTGTAACAACTCGCCTGATTGGTGCTTTAATCATGACTCATAGTGATGATAACGGTCTTGTTTTACCGCCAAAAATGAGTCCTTATCATATTGTGATTCTGCCAATATTGAGAAATGAAGAAACAGATCAATCTATTTTAGAATATGCGCAAGAATTAAAAAAACATTTACTCACATGCACCTGGGAACAAGAGCCTTTGCGTGTTCATATCGATCAACGCGATCGAAGAGGTGGTGAAAAAAATTGGGAATGGATTAAAAAAGGAGTCCCTTTGAGAATTGAAATCGGATTGAAAGAGTTACAAAACAATCAGATCTGCTTGATAAGTCGCTATCCTGATGCCAACCCAATTGAGAAGCAGTTTTTGAAAAAAGACTCCATTTTAGAATACATTCAATCTGCACTCACATCCTTACAACAAGGACTTTTAGAGCGCTCTCAATCGCATATAAAAAAACATACTCGGTTTATTGATAATCTCAGCGATCTTGAAACCCTGACAAAAGGTGAAAGTGAAGAAAATGCCCCTGGTTTTCTTGCATGCTATGTCGCAGATAACAAAGCAACGGAGAATTTCTTAAAAACCTATAATCTCACTGCACGATGCATGCCTTTAGACGATCAGCGTCGTGGCACATGTCTCTTCAGCGCAGAAGAAAACGCCCCGCTCATGTTGCTTGCTAAAGCGTATTAATATTTTTGAAAACAAAAGACTCTGAGGATGGAGAAAGCTTCATCCACTCTCAGAGAACAATATAACCCACAATCTGCCTAATAATCTCTTGTTCCTGGATGATCAGAACGTCATTGTGTTGAAAGCGCTGATTGATTACCTTATCTATGTATACCAAGAAAGTCTCAATAATCCGTCGAGGAGAGTACAAAACACGATTAACATCTTACTTAACAATACATAATCATAAGATCTGGGTATTTTCCTTTTGCATCTTGCAATGGTTTAAATATCCAAACAAAAAACAGCACCATCTTTTTTGAATATCGGCCATATATATCAATTTTTTAGAAAATATATAATATCTTCCATCTGTTTTTCTGAAATCGTATGTCCCAAATCGGGATACAAAGAATAAACGATTTTCTTAATTGTCGATAACTGTTTTAAATGAGTATGCAATTTTTGTGCGTAATAAAAAGGAACTATCAGATCGCGTTCCCCATGTCCTATAAAAATCTCACTTATCAAAATAGCGCTCTCCGTAAGATATTCTAGTGGATAAAACGATCCCAATATCATTGCTTTATGAACCGGTATACAACGCGCAATATGAATAGCCATTACCCCTCCTTGACTAAAACCAAATGTACAAATTGGGGCACCATTTTGATAGAGCGGATTGTCTTTTATGATGGATAGAATCTGATTTTGAAGACATTCAAGTTCATGCAAATTATCTTGTGAAAGATCAAAATCTCTTTCCCATGTATACCAAGAACAACATTTTATATTTAATCGACGAGATACACGAACAGGTGCAGAAAAACTATAAAGATCATAATCTTTAAAATAAGGAGCCAAGCCTATCAAATCATCTTTATTTGAACCCAAACCGTGAAAAAACAATATCAAGCCTTTTGGTGTCTGCATCACACTCTTTTTATAATTAAAAAGCAAATTCTCATTTTTTTGTTCCATCTGTTTGTCTCAATATTTTACTCAGCTTATTATGCTTGATAAAAAACACCCTTGCTAATTTTGAAATTATTTTGTTAAAACAATGAGATTTTTATAGCACTGCTATCATAAGGTGGATCTGACTCTTTAAATCACCCAGAAAGATTGATATCTTATATCTCACTCAATCCATTATTAACAAATTGAAATACAATGATTGGCAACCGATTCAGAAGAATTATTTTTTGAATTTTTCTTAATTATGATCATAAAAATAAACAATATTTTAAATAGAAGAACAAAATAGATTGTTAAAAATATATTCTTATCTTACGATATTCAAAATACTTTTTTAGTAGGAATTATCTGATATGCATCAACATATGATCAAGAGTTCAAATCAAATGTCTGCTGAAGAATTTTTTAATTTTATTGATTCTAAAAGTGAAGACAGTCTTTTTACTAAAACAGAACTTCAACACATTCTCCATTCTTCTGAAGATCCATTAACCAATACCTTGGGTTCTATATTTTCTCCGCTGTCTCTCTCTCAAAAAAAACAACTTGCCCAACAAACTATAGCCATTCTCCAGGCAAACAATATGAAAAGACGCATAGATAAGAACATTGTCTATTCAGATGAATGCGAAAAAAATCAAGAATGGCTTTTCAGACACTCAAATTCAAAAGATCTAAAAGATATTTCAATAATTTATAATGATTTGATAAAAAAAGTAATCAATGGGGAATTTGATACACACTTGATCCAAATGGAAAGAAATCGTTATGTAATGCGTAAAAATACATGGGACTATCCAACTACTCAGATCGCTGCCCAAGATCTCAATACTTTAAAAAATGCGATGGTATCGTATCTTCAAAGAAAACAAAAAATGTGCTCTTCTCTTATTTTACAAAGAACCGTAGCATGGATAGAGTCTTTAGACAAAGAGCTGCAAAAAGAGGCCTGGGACACTTTATTTTTTGCACTCGATGACGGAAGAACATTACGCCATATTGAAGCTAAAAATAGCAATGAATATGATTCTTGTTTTTTATATGCTCCTGAGCTCGACGAGTGCTTTCAAGATGAATTTGACATACTCATCCTAGAAAAACTCAGCTTATGGGGATGGATGTTTAAATCAGCACCTATTGACAACTCCGATCCTAAAATGCAAATGATCTTGCCTTATATCTCATTAAAAGAAAACCGACCGTTTGCATCAGATGCTTTATATCACATGTATTGCGATATCGCACAATACAAGCTAGATAAGAACAATCAGCTCATCTCGACAAATAGCTCAATGACTCTTTCGGAAGAAGACTTTATCACTCGCATGATAAAAAGAAAGTGTTTTATAAATCAATCGCATGCTAAATTGATTTTAGCTATTATCACTGGAGGATACCAATCCCTTGTCGAAAGAGCATCTATCAATAAAGAGCCTTGGAATGGCGCGGCCTGGTTGGAATTGCATGAGAATCTATGGGTCCGCTTAGAAGAACACTTTATTCAATCCGATTATTGGTCCTTACCTCCTCGCAATACTACCGCTTTAAAAAAAAGTCTCATAAAAAGGCTCAGTTCATCAGATCGATTGCCAATTAACTGCTCTCAAGAAGCGCTCCTATCAATACTTCCAGAATTATTTGCCGGTCTGAATGCAGATCAGAAAGATATATTTATTCTACAAATTATTAAAATCGGATATACCAAAATTCTCAATAAAATAGAATTCTCAAGTGAAATTTTCTTTTATGATTATAATTGCATGATTTTGACAGCTATTCACAATGAGCAAGCAAATTGCCTTTCAATGCTTCTGGAAATGAATAAGCAAAAACATATCAATCATCCAGATAGTCACGGTAACACACCGCTTATGAATGCAATCATCGCAGGAAACAACGAAGCATTCAACATTTTGATGTCGATAGAGCAAATTGACATTCATGCAAAAAACGAAATGAAACAAAATGCTGTCATCTTAGCTGCGAAATTTAATCGGCCTCATTTGCTAAAAGCTCTCATCCAAAAGCACGCTCATATCAATGAAGTAGATCAGTATTGTGATTCATATGCAGGAAGCATGCCCAACAAAACAGCTATTATGTATGCTATTGAAAATAATGCTACCGAATGTTTAGACATTTTGCTCAATGCTGGTGCTGGCACTGGCGATAGTGAAGAATTTAGATTGCAAAAATATCTAGATCCAAACTACAGCCTAGATCATTTTTCAGATGACGATAAAAAATTAAATACAGAATTCAGATCATTGCTCTATCTAGCTGTAGAGTTAGATTATGATGAATGCCTTGGAATCTTACTGGGCGCTATTGACAGCATAGAAAAAAACAATGAATTACTCCTCGCTCTAGTTAAAATTGCATGCTTTTTAGACTCATGCAACGCACTAAAACATCTGCTCATAAAATATCCCATAAAATTCAGCAATCTAGACAATCATGGATGCACGCCACTCATATTAGCCACCAAATACAAAAAAATCAGAATTTTAAGAATTTTGCTGGATTATATTTCACAAAATATGACTATAGAAGAAACACAGAAATATGCAGATGCCGCACTATTAAAAGCACTACAATATGGCTATCCAGACATCGCTAAAGAAATTATTATGGCAGACGTTACCCTGCCTAAACTTGAGGATTTTGATAAATTAGATTTGCGCTCAGACATTTACCATCTTTTAGAAACAAGTGAAAGGGAACAAAAACAGATCGAGCAAACTATTATCAATCAGAAATTCAGTCTGTCTGATACGCCTTGTACCGAAAGACGTCTGCAGATCATTGTCAAAAATTTGATCAAAAATAATACAGCACAGCAAGAACAAAAATGTATCTTCACCACTCTATTAACACATGTAAAGGCACAAGGCTATTTAAATGTGACCAAAGAAATTGATATCGCTCTCACTCGATATACAGATGTCAATCGAAATGCAAGTGCTATCCTATTCAGTAATGCAAAAAACCCTCAGAACTCTTTTGATCATAAAAAAGTAGGAAATAACATTTAATCACCCCTCATCTCTAACTCGGAGCTCCCTTTTCAGCGAACATGAGTTAGAGATGCCTGCGCAAACAACCGTTTGCATATCGTGCCAGGTATATGTTTTTTATTTGCAATCATTGTTCTATACGCTTTTTTCGATTATCTATCTATAAAGCAGAAGAATTTCATCTTCTCTCTTTACTTTATACCATATTCAGTTAACATGCTCTTAATTAGAAAAAAAAATCAAAAAACATGGTCCAAGAAAACGCTATCATAGGTCACATCGGCGACAATTCATCATACACAGTTCCTCCTGTAACTCATGCCGATAGGCCAACAGATCAAAATCAAAACTGGTCTGAACAAATGAGCTATCCAGATCTCATCAGATCTGTTCAACACATAACGAATAAAAGTGTCCCCCTTTATAAGTTTTATCAGTCATGCTTAAGACACTCAATCGAGAAAGATCCCCTAACTCGCGCCTTATTCCTGGTCTACCCTCCTCTTTATACAGAAGAGCTAGAAAATTTCTATCAAGATATTCTTGTTCATCAACTTTTTACTAAGATCTCTGATTTTAAAAGAAAATACACAATACACTCTACTGAGCACAAGGAGACTTTCAAAAAACATTTAAATCAAATTGCATCAACATTAAATCAAGTCAATCTTACGGACATTTTACAAGATCTCAATACTAAAATGGAGGCTCATACGTTCGATACTATACTACTGTGCTTCGAAAAGAATCGTTGTGAGCGCAACACTAAGACTGCACTGACTGTTTCACCACAAATTGAAATGATCCTGGAAAGAATACAAAGTACAATTCTGACCAAAGATTCATTAGCCCTAGACCCTCGTAATCATGTGATATTACAAAAAGCGGCTATATGGATCCACTCTCTCTCTGAAAAAGTACAAAAAATCGCTTGGGGCACTTTAATAAATGCTTTATATGAATTGCATCATCTCTCTCCCAAAAACAAAGAGACAATCGCGTCTTCATACTTTTATTCTCTACCGCTTGACCAACAGGAAGAAATTTTATTTTTATACGTACTTGACCGTCTGATGAGCCTGTTTCAGCCTGAATTTAGCGCTCAGATTCATCCTGCAATGCCAATGATCTTGCCTTATATCTTATTAAAAGAAAACCGCCCATTTGCATCAGATGCTTTATATCACATGTATTGCGATATCGCACAATACAAGCTAGATAAGAACAATCAGCTCATCTCGACAAATAGCTCAATGACTCTTTCGGAAGAAGACTTTATCACTCTCATGATAAAAAGAAAGTGTTTTATAAATCAATCGCATGCTAAACTGATTTTAGCTATTATCACTGGAGGATATCAATCCCTTGTCGAAAGAGCATCGATCAATAAAGAGCCCTGGAATTGCACAGCCTGGTTGCTATTGAATGAGAATCTATGGGACCGCTTAGAAGAACACTTTATTCAATCCGATTATTGGTCCTTACCTCCTCGCAATACTACCGCTTTAAAAAAAAGTCTCATAAAAAGGCTCAGATCATCAAATCGATTGCCAATTAACTGCTCTCAAGAAGCGCTCCTATCAATACTTCCAGAACTATTTGCAGGCCTGAATGTAAATGAAAAAAGCACATTTTCAAGAAATATACTTGATGCACAATATGTTGAGGCCTTGTGTTCAATTATGGAGTTTTACAAACTTTATATGATCAACTGCAAAAACAAATTTGGCGGCACTGCTCTTGAACTAGCAGTTCTCAATAACAAAACCGCCCTCTTGCTCAATCTGATTAATAATGGAGCTCAGATTGATGAAAATGCAGATGATGAAAATTCAGATGATGAATATAGCTGTTTACCTAATTATTCTGTTATGTATGCTTCTGAATACAGAAATTTGGATTGTTTAAAAATATTATGCAAATATAGCAGATCTGTCGACCAGATGGATGGCCACAACAGAACAGCACTCATTCGAGTGTGTTTTAGAGGTTTTGCAGATTGCGTCGATCTCCTTGTCAAAGCCGGAGCTCAAATAAATCAACAGGATCAATTTAAGCAAAACCCTATTATGATTCTTGCACGTTATGGGCATTTAGAAGCAATGAAGGTGTTACTCACTAAAAAACCCGACTTGAATAAAACCGATCATAAAGGTATGACCGCTCTCATGCTAGCGGTGCGGTGTAATCACGTTGAATGCGCTCGCTTACTTCTTCAACATGGGGCAGATAAGAATATCAGGAACACATATGATGAAACAGCTCTTATTATAGCAACTAACAACGGATATGATGATTGCGTCCAGATGCTAACTGAGAAACATGAAGATTTCAATATTACTGATTCTAAGGGCTATACAGCGCTTGAGTATGCATATAGCGAAGATCATAGCAGGTGCATCGAAATTCTAAGCCAAGCAACAGAGGATACTTCAAACCCAAATTCAAAAGCAAGCGATGAGCAATTAAGCGATGAAGAATCTAATGATGCCGCACATTTTCGCAATACAGTTGATCGCGCTTACAATACCAATTATCCCAGCCTTGTGTTTTCAAACACGAACCGATTGGAAGAGCAAGAAGATTTTTCTTTAAAACGAATGCTTAATTCAAAAGTTTAATAGACTTAGGTATACAATCAATGAAGACTGAATGAAAAAAAAGACCTTCACGATCTGATACTGAAAGAGGATAGCTAAAAACAAAAAGATATTTTCAGTATTGATTTAATATGAGCTCATAATAGTTTCATATTATTGGAAAATTTACAATAATATGGCTAAAAACGCTATTTTAAAGTTAAAATACTGTTCATGCCTATGTACGAGTTGCAAATCAGTAATCTTAAACAATAAAAGTATTCTCTGTTGTAGGTGCAACTCGCATACAGGATCGCAAGACAAGCAAAAAATTCATGCAAATGGGGTATATAAAAAAAGAAAAAATTTATCCTATACCCAAACGCATTAAGTGATTGCGCTAAAGACTTAACTGTCTTTATAAAATATAAAAAATGCTACAAAAGCAAAACTATTCCAATCCTGTAAAGAACAAATAGTATTAAAAAAATTACGCCAATATCAATCTTTTTTGTCTTTGAGGCCGCTGATGCTCCTGCATAATGCAAGTTTTCTGTTCTGTGAATAAAACGGATATTTCAAGCGGAGTGCCTAGATCTGCAATAGAAGCGGGCAAATTACGAGTATCTAATTGTTGTATCGATTGACGTTTAAAAAAATCCATAATTTGCAAAAAATTTGATATTCTAATAACAATACAATATAAAAAATTTAAAATATTTTCTAAGCATAATTGAAAAAAATCAATCATCCTGGTATGAAATTTTTGATGATCTTTTTTGTACCATTCGCAAGAGAAATTTGTAAAAATAGCATTCTCACAATCTCGATTTTCTTGGCATTCCTCATCTTGAATAAAAAGAGATTTTTTTCGAACCTTTTGAGCGTACATGCTGTTCATAAAATGAGAAAAAGCCTTGATATGAGAAATGTTTTTAAAATTCTTTTTTAGACAATCTGCAAGCTGTATGAGTTGTTCATTATTTGCTGTTTTTTGAGAAAAAAGATTATCAAAAAATGTCTGGGGGAGGACTATCTGACATTTCAGAGCTATTATTCTTTCCAAAGCATTCAATAAAATATCAATGATCGCACTTCTTTTCTCCTCATCGATGCTTATAGTGAGATCGGTCCGAGCATAAATAACAGATAGTTGTTCCAACAGTGAACTGAGCGTAGAGCTATTTGTTGTGGGTTGTTGTGTTTTGATCAATTCATTCAAACACAATTCTAAAGACGAAGATATCCGATTAATCTCATCGAAACACGACGAGCAGTCACGCTCTTTACTTACACCCATCATTTAAAATTCTTTTCCCCAAAATAATAAATACATTATGCCACATGTGCAGAAAATCTCCTCATCCGCCAATAATATTCAGTATTATTAATTGTTAAAATGAAAAAATTTTCTACCAAAAATTCAAATAAGAGAGTTATGACAACTGTGACCTTTGTCCGCGAGAATTTTGAGTGTATTGGTGATCTAACGATTCTGTTCTCGAGAATACCAGATAAGAAAAGTCACTTTTGGACTTTTCATCATACTCACAAAGATGCTCTTTCCAGCGAACCGTTTTTTTATCCTTTTTATCCTTTTTATCCTTTTGTATCAGAATCGATCTCAAAAGATAATTCTGTTTCCCAGTGTTGTTTATCTGTGCAACTTTTTCATTTTTCTCATGAGAATAGCTAGAACCCTCCTCTGCCCAAGGAGAAAATGTTCCCTGCTCTTTTTTGTTGAGAAAAGATAATTTACAATTTTCTGTAAAATTCATTGCACCATGGAAAACATAAACTGCGGGATCTACTATCCAAGCAGATAAAAAATTTTCAGCTTTAGATAAGAAATCGTTTTTTCTTGTTACAGAGATTTCTGCGGAAGCTACGTCGACGCTTTTGCGTTCTGATACCGGAGATGAGTTCTCATATAATATAGCAATGCAATATCCAAATAAAAATCCAAATAAAACAACCGTGAAATAGCATAAACATAAAAAAAACACATATACTTCGCTGCCTGCAATGCCCATAATACAAATCCTCTTTCAAAATATCGAATTTCTCAGTTCCTATCTTTAGTTTGGCTATTTTTCTGTTTAAAGTCAACAAGATAGTGCAGTCTTGGGGCTGTTCAGTATTTGGAAATTAAATTAAAATTACGAATTTTGATCAAGGATAATATTTTTTTTCAGTCATAGCATGCAACCTGCACGATACAGCTAAGATCATTTTTATAAATTCATTTTATACAATAGTTCAAATGCGATTGGTATATGATATGCATCAAGACTGATTGTTGTTTATGCACTGAGTCCTTGAGCACGGCTCATCCGAAAAGTATCTTACATGCCTGCTCAAAAATGAATTATGGAAAAAGATCAGCGAGTGTGTAAGTTTTTCACTGATATGTATAATCTCAGTTTTGTAAAAATTCGATGTATACATTGTTATGATTGTCTTGTAACACTCTGCTTTTCAAGATGTCTGATCTTTTGATCTCACCGCGAGAGCTTGATCTGTACAGTAGGGCCATCTTTTTTTTCTGATATTGCTGCTGCATATTTGGATATTTGCATATTTACATATTTGTATATTGAATATGCATCAAATTTTTTTGATAATGTTCCAAAATCTCCACCAAAATCTTGGGGAGCCTTTCTGACAAAATCTTTTCCCAAATTATCCAAAAAATGCTGTGCGAAACCGATAAGATTATGTGCATTGACTTGAAGCTGTGATACGTATTCATATGCTATGACATCTGCTGCGCCAGCAATATCTAGATTTTCTAGTAGATTTCTTAATTGTGTTTCAACCGGTGTTGCCTCATTTGCCGCATCTTCTTGAGTTGCTCGGTTTATTCCCGCATTTGACCAAGACAGTCCCTGCAGTAGGATATCGTTTGCTACAAGGAATCCAGCGAGTTCTAAGAGCATCTTGCAGTCATATAAAAAAATGCTGACTTTAGAAAAGAAGTCTGTCTGTTCTGATATTCGGGTTGTTGGTATCGGAAGATGAGTGCTAATAAAGATAATAGCTGACACATAGCGAACAAGCGCATATAAAGTAACGATACCTGAAAGATATGAGACAAGTTGAAAAAAAAATCCGAAAAGCACGATGTTATTCCTATATTGGTATGTATCTATATATTTTGAAATATAGCAGTATGCAAATTATTCCTATTTTTACACAATATCAATAAGATATTCAATATCTTCGAATATTGCGCTCTTTCTCCTAAATTCTAAATATGGCTGCAATATAAGCATCAATATTCAGAATCAAATGTCTTTTTTATGCTTTGACTCTGTTTTTAAAAACATATTCATTTAGGACGCTGTGCGGGTGGTCCCGAAACGAAATATTCACTTTCAATACAAAAAAATCAAAAACACGCAAAGCTGTATATAATGACATGATATGAGTATTTGGAAGCCACTGCATTTTCAAATATGATCTGCGTTTTGATGAGTTTTATAAGGTTTCACTTTGAGCTGTAACAAAAAATGGGGATTTTTTTATCCGGGCCTCAAGAATATAACTGGCTGATTTTAAATCAAAATTTTACACCAGCTTGTTATGATATTGTGCTCTTTTTTTGAAATATCATAGGGAGAGTGAATCTCTTATCCGATCTGTTTTTAAGTATTGACACTCGAATCATAAACCAGGCATCTTTTTATAGGACTAACGTCACTACCCAATATTGATGCCGTGTTCGCAAGAGTGAGCTCGCATAGCATCAAGCATTTTTGAAAGACACGAACTCAAAACTCAGAGCTACACTTGAATTATGCAGATAGAAAAGCAGCTGAGCAACACACAAATAAATAATGCTGCACCTCTGCTATCCCTGCTGCCAAAATCCAAACTCTCTTCTCTTGAGAAAAGTTTACCGATTCTGTAAGCATTTGATTGCTAACTGATGCTGCAAAGTTTAATGAAGCTCCTCTGCGTGTAAAAAGGATTCAACTCCTGTGCGTCCGCTCAAGTGATGACTAATTTGCCCCAAAATATTTCCTTGTATTTGCTGATAGGCAAAATCAAGTGCTTTTGAAAACTCAATTGCTGAGGCTGATCCATGACTTTTGATAACAATACCCTTGAGGCCTAAAATAAAAGCGCCATTTTGGTCACCGGGATGCGACTGTGCTATTTTTTTTGCAACGAGTGATTTACAAAAAGAAAAAAACCAGGATTTTAACCAGTTTGTATTTTTTTCAGGTGAATCAAAAAGTTTATTGAAAATTTTTGCTAGCCCCTCTGCTGTTTTCAAGGCAATATTTCCTGAAAACCCGTCACTCACAATCACATCTGCTTCTGAAAGAAAAATTTTATCCGGCTCAATAAAACCTTGGTAGTTTAAGGAAGAACGAGATAGGAAAAATCCAGCTTCTTGAATATACGCATGTCCTCTCTTTTCCTCTGTGCCAATATTTAACAATTTTATAATAGGTCGATCATGTCCAGGATTGAGGCATCGATATAGAGCTTCGCCCAAAAATGCAAATTCAACCAAATTTCTTGAAGAAGTTTCAATATTCGCACCTAAGTCAAGCATAACAGATTGCTTGCGAGATCCGGGAATTAACACAGGAAGTGCTTTCGCAATAGCAGGGCGTGAAATGCCATGCATAGTACCCAAGATAATTTTTGACAAGCCCATTAAAGCGCCAGTTTGCCCTGAACTCACAACTGCTGCAGAAAGCCCTGATTCCAAAGACTCAAGCGCTAAACGAAGAGAGGAATGTTTTTTTCTCATAGCTTCACGAGCTGAAGCGTTAGGCTCAATTAAATCTGGAGAATGATGTAATGTAACGCTCTTTTTCATAGCTGGAGGAAGACAATCAATCCAAGGCTCTACAACAGAGACAGGACCGAATAGAGCTATATGCGCATGCGGATATTTATCTAAAAAAAGTCTAACTGCAGGAAGTGTTGTTGAGGGGCCAAAATCGCCCCCCATGACATCAACAGCGATTTTTTGTTTTTGCATAAATGAAGCAATTCCTTTTGCTGATACAGAATGCTCCAAGTGTAATTAAGATTCCACTGTTTTTGCAATTTCAGCAGCATCATCTTTTTTTACAAGATACTGCTTTCCGCGATAAGTGCCATCCGCAGAAATATGATGACGAATATGCAACTGTCCAGAAAGAGGATTCTTAGCTAAGGTTGGAGCTTGCAGTTTTGTTTGTCCTCCACGGCGCATTTTTGAGCGGGAACGGGATTTTTTATTTTGTTGAACGGCCATTTTGTATCCTTTATTTTTTATATTCAATCAAAGTGTATTGTGCTACATTCTTCGTGCTTTGGAGCTAATGGCACCATCACCATAAGCTCTGAAAATATCCAAGGCGCTATATCGAAAATATCGAAACGGCATTCTTGGCTATCTTCCTCACATTCTAAAGAGCTTTGTTTTTCATCTATCAGTCGAATAGGATCATAATGCGCTCGCAGTGGCAAAACAAATGCTTGAGCACAGAATGAGCAATAGACTTGAATCGATGTAGACCAAAAACCTTTGAGATAAAAGAAATTATCACCTTTTTTAAAACCTTGAAAAAAATAGTCAACATCGAGATTCTGATGTGCAGCAATTAAGCTGTTTTCTTCTGAAAGATTTAGAACATCCTTCAAACGATATTGAATTTTTCCTTCAATGCTTTTTGAGAGAAGACAAAAAGATGGTATGTCTTTTATCAGTATTTTTTCCATATGCGATATTTTACCTGTTTTTACATTCAGATCATAGAGGTGTTCTGAATTTTATTTGTGATATATCTGTCTGTTGAGAAAGAAAAGAGAGATTTTCCCCAATGACGGCAGAATCGATCTAAAAGATAGATCGGCATGCCAACCAACGCGAAAGGATCTTGTGTTTCAATTGAATCGATTAATAACCCCCCTGGCCCACTCATTCTGAGACCGGATGCCGCTGTTATAAACAAAGGATCGGCTTGGGCATACAGATGAATTTCATCACATGTATACGATTTCATATGTGTTCGCGACTCAAACAGGCCGTTTTGCTCACACCCATAACGTACAGAATAAAGAGTTAAACCTGAAAGATATCTAATTGTTTGTCCCGAAAAAGCGGTAAAAAACCGCTTCAGATCTTCAATATTTTGAGGTTTTTCATAGATGGTCTGACCACAAACAGCAGTCTGATCAGACCCAATTATCCAAATATCTTCGTAATCATCCAAGAGCGATCTATCAACCAGCAGTGCAACAGCTCTCGCTTTTTCTCGAGACAACCGAACAACATAAGATTCTGGAGTCTCATTAGGCTCTGGCACTTCCGGAATATCAGAAAAAAGCTGAATAAATGGAATTTCGAAATTTTCTAACACAGAGCGCCGAGAAGCAGACTGAGAGCCCAAAACAAGTTGTATACGAGATGTCATAAAAATCCCTATTGCGCCAGATAATAATAGCGTCCGTGAGTATGGGCGATTTTTTTTGTGATCTCATCATAAGCAGAGTGCACTCCAGAGCGATCAGCAAGATTTTCCAAAAATCTCATCATGTCAAAAGGAGGTCTCTTTGGTTCTACATACTGCGCAGGATAATTTCCAAATTCTTTTTTTACAAAATCCTCAACAGAGATATCACACTCATCAATTAACCCTCTTTTCAGCGCCTCATAGCCAGTCCAAGCCAATCCGCTAAATGCATCGGTATAATCCTTACTTAAGCGTTCGCCACGTCGTAGTTCAACCAAATTTGTAAAGTTTTTATACACATAATCAAGCTGAGATAAAAAGGCAGTTTGCGCTTCTTCGCTCAAAGGCTCAAAGGGATTTCCAGCTGCTTTTAATGGGTGAGATTTTAATAAATTCACTTTTAAATGATGCTCATTTAAAAAAGCTGATAAATCGTACAAAATTTGTATGACACCAATTGAACCCACGATTGATTGAGAGTGCGCGTAAATTTTATCTCCACTGAGCCCAATCAGATAGCCACCTGAAGCTCCAATTTCCTTAAAATGAGTGATGACTTTTTTTTCTGGATGCAGAATTTTCATTGCTGCAATTTTGTCATAAATCATTTGGCTTTCATATGCAGAGCCACCTGGACTAGAAATTTCTAAAACAACACCGACTATCTGGTCATTATTAAAAACTTCTTCAATAAAAGATCCATATGCCTCCATTGATATAGGTTGATCTGCACCGATCTCGCCATCAAGAGACAAGATACCTACAAATGGTTCTTTTTTCGGCTCTATTGATGGACCTTGCATTGAAAAACGAAAAGAAATAATCAAGGCAATCACAAAAGCAATAACCGCATAATACATCCTGTTATAAAACTTTTGTCTTTTCTTTTGTTTTTGGTAATCTTGATAGATTTCCATTAAAACAATAGAGCTTAATTCGCTAGAATTGTTCTGATTTTTTTCCATAAATCCCATCCGTTAAAAAATCCTTTGTCCCAAAAAGATGGTGGCTCTTTTTCAAAAACCCAATCCTGATCTTTATAATGGAACGCTATTCGACATGCATGTAAGTGCATCTTATCATATTCTGTTCCACCATATAAACGATCTCCCAACAAAGGCAATCCTAGTGATGCTGCGTGTGCACGAATTTGATGCATACGGCCAGTTTTAGGCCGAACCAAGCAAAGAGTTTTCTGCAAATGTTGACTGAGAGGAATAAAATCAGTCTCAGAATCCGAACCAGATTGATAATCAACGAATGATTTACGGACAATACCATGACGAACAATAGACAAAGGCGCATCAACAGTTTGTTTTTTTCTACAAACACCGCTTGTTATAGCGAGATAGTTTTTTTCTACCTGTCGAGATGCAAACAGTTCATTAAACGTTCTCAGTGCAGCATATTTTTTCGCAATTAAAATCAGTCCTGTTGTCTCTTTATCAAGTCTGTGAATCAGATGAAAATTGTCTTTAGGAAAACGCAAGCGAAGAGCTTCTATAAGCCCTAAAGTTTGTCCAGATCCTCCATGTGCCGCCAAGCCATAGGGTTTATTTACCACTAAAAAATCTTTTTCCTCATGCACAATCAGATTATCTACCCACTGCAATCTCGCAGGATCGCTGAGATGTTTTTTTTCTGATTCTTTTTGATCTTGCACATAACAATACTGTATTTGATAGCTGTCACCGCTTGTAATTTTATAAGACGGCTCTGTTTTTTTTTGATTGACACGAATTTTCTTATTACGGATAAGATTATAAATCAAAGATCTCGGTAGTTTTGTCTTGGATATTAAATAATTGTCGATTCTTTGACCCGTTTTTTCATGATCTATGATAAACGAAATGTATTCAAAAGGACGTTTTTGAGAATCATGAATGGAATCTGCCATAAAAAATTGTGTCCTTGTTTAATTTTAACGCCTTAGTACGGCTAAAAAACACATAAAATGCATCTCTAAAACAGTCGCTCTAAAAGATTGTTTATTCTTTCAATAGGTTAATAAACCAGTCCGGTATTGTATTACGTCATGTCTATAATTTCAATAGAAAACATTTCTAATGGAGTTAGGGATAGATTTTTGTTACAATTCTTATAATATCTATCGATTAAAAACGATATGATACACATAATGCTCGCTGAGGAATCTCAGATATTGAGCAAATGATTGCTAATAAATTATGATTTTTTTGTATAAATGCATAAAAACATACACTTTTCTTTTGGGAGAAATTTTTTCATGGCTTCAAAAATTCTTATAAATGCTACACATAGCGAAGAAGTCCGTGTTGCTACTGTTGAAAACAAACGTTTAATGGAATACGAACACGATCGTCTCGATAATAATACAAAAAAAGGGTGTATTTACAAAGGTGTTGTGTCTCGAATCGAACCTTCTTTAAACGCAGCTTTTGTAGATTACGGCGAAGAACGACACGGATTTTTACCTGCCTCAGAAGTGAGCATTTTGCTACACCCTGAAAAAATGATAAAAAATCAGAGGCTACCTATTCAAGATCTCTTAAAAAAAGATCAAGAAATTATTGTACAAGTGGAAAAAGAAGAGCAGGGCAATAAAGGCGCAGCTCTCACCACAAACATCTCACTCGCAGGATGCTACATCGTTTTAATGCCTATGTCTCCAGGATCGGGCGGAATTTCTCGCCAAATTGATGGAGAAGAACGCGAAGAGCTCCAAAAAATCATCAATCTCATCGACATTCCTGAAGATTTCTCAATTATTGTTCGAACAGCAAGTATTAGACGGTCTTTAGAAGATTTATTGTGGGATTTTAATGTTCTCAAGGCTCAATGGGAAGCTATCTTAAAATGTGCACAAGAACTTCCCAAAACCGGTCTCCTTTATCACGATGGCGCACTTTTATCTCGTGTAATCCGTGATAATCTCAAACCAACAGTCGATGAAATTTTAATCGATAATGCCGCAGTACATCAGGAAGTCTTGCAGCTCATTCAGCATATTCGCCCCGATTTTCTATGGAAAGTCAAATTTTATGACCCTAGCAAACAAGCCCCGCTCTTCGCAGCGTACCAAATTGAACATGAAATCGAATCGATTTTTAATCCAGAAGTCATTTTAGAAGATGGTAGCACCTTGGTTTTTGACCACAGAGAAGCATTAACATCTATCGATATCAACTCTGCACGATCAACGCAATCGAGCGATATTGCAGCAACAGCATTTAATACAAATTTAGCTGCTGCAAAAGAAATTCCCAGACAAATTCGACTGAGAAATATTGGTGGACAAATTATTGTCGACTTTATTCATATGTCCTCTTCAGACACGCACAAAAACGCAGATCAGATCAAACAAATTGAAAATGTCTTAAAACAAGGCTTAAGTGGTGATAAGGCACGGGTTCAAGTTGGAAAAATTTCTAAACTCGGTCTTTTAGAAATATCACGCCAAAGATTAAAAACAGCCTTAGACAAATCCCAATTAGTACGATGCCGTCATTGTCACGGTAGAGGTACACATCGTCAACCACAATCTGTCGCTCTATCTATTTTGAGACTGATTGAACAAGAAGCTATGAATTACGAAAAAGGCTCAATTTTAATCGATGTCCATCCAGCAATTGGATCCTTTTTATTCAATCACTATAAGCAAAATATTTGTGATTTAGAAAAACGGTATCACTTTTTTATTCATATGTCTGAGCATATGGAGAAAAGTGCTGGTGACTATGAAATCAAATTTTTTAAAGAACATCATGAATATAGAAATCCAAGCCGAGTCATTAGAAATTATGTTCCCGCTCATAGCTCAGAAGTGTTACATACACCGCACCAACATGCTGAAAATGTGAAAAAGGGGCACAATAGTCCTCATTTTAGCTACACAGGATTAGAAGGCGCAGCTCATCCCGCAAATAATTCTTTTTGGGCCAGAATATGGCGCTTTTTCTTTGGAGCAAAATGCCAGAAAATAGATAAAAACCATTGCGGAACAACACATTGCGAAGATATAGCTGTAAAGAAAGATTTGAAAAAAGAGCATCCAGCACATCACAAGAAAACTCAATCAGATCATTCACAAGGATCACATCCAAAAAACACGCGCAAAAATCAGCATCAAAAATCTCATAAAAAAGAAGAGATAAATCCAAACAAAGGCCTTGCTAAAAAAATTGAAATGCCTTCTAATCAACACGAACCGATCGCATCTCCTCCACAGATAAACAAAACTATATCTCCTGATATTGAGCAAAATACAATAAGCCAACATCTAGAGAATCAGACGATCGTGGCAGAAAAAAAGCCTGAACCAAAGAAAAAAAACCATAGAAATCAAAATTCAGCACACAAACAAACGAATGCCACAGCGGGTGCTGAAATCATTAAAGCAATGCCAGACGATGCTAAAGAAACAAACGAAACAAAACACGGAACAAAACACGAAACAGAGGCTGTGCTGACTTCAGAAAATCGCGTATTGGAGCCGCAAGTGACCGCGACACCGGATACCTCTGTCAATGAAGAGGCTCACATGGAAATACAAGCTACAGAACCACACTCTACGCCGATTGCACCCGCGAAAAAGTCTGCTTTTAAACGTCGACATTTTTTTAAGAAAAAAAATCACGGCTCCACGAATGCATCAAGCAAACCTGCAGGTGATTCTACAGTTGAAGGATAAATAACAGTGAAATGGCTTGACTCACACTGCCATCCTCATTTTTGGATTGGTGACAATACAGATGACTCTGTTGATCTTATTCAAACAGCTCAGCAACTAGAGGCCATGTTAATGGTCTCAGTTGAGCCTAAAGATGCTGAAATTTTGAAAAGACTAGCGAGCAAAGCGCCAAATCTTCATTGGTCGGTAGGTATCCATCCCTGCCACTGTGATGAGTTAGACGATCTAGAAAGTTATGATGAATTGTTTCAACAATACTCAGATTGTCACGCGATAGGGGAGAGCGGTCTTGATCGTTTCCATAATTCCGATCCCGCCTCTCTGCGCCGTCAATCAGATTTTTTCGAATATCACTTACATCAGGCAAAAATCTTAAAAAAACCATTGATCGTACACACTCGTCAAGCCTCTACTGAAACATTAGAATTTTTAAAATCGCATCGAGGCATAAGAGGTGTCATTCACTGCTTTACAGAGTCTTTAGAGTTTGCAAGAAGCGTTTTGGATCTAGGATGGATGATCTCTTTTTCAGGTATTTTAACTTTTCCAAAAGCCCATGAGCTCAGGACTGTTGCATCATTTGTACCGCAAGATAGAATTCTAATCGAAACTGATGCGCCCTATCTTGCACCCTCACCTGTGAGAGGCAAGCCAAATCGGCCAGAATATGTACAATATATAGGATCATATCTTGCGCAACTGCGGGGTCTCTCTGAAGAAAATCTTAAGGAAATTTTATGGAAAAATTATTCCGATTTTCTCTCTTTAAACATTTAGCTTTTTATTGCTTTTTTTTATATCCATTTTCTCTTCTTGACGCATCTCCGCGTGTCCTATTAATTCATGGACTTGGCAGATCGTCATTTTCCATGCACCGATTGCAAGAAGCACTTGAAAAAAATGGTTATAATTGCCAATCATTAACATATCCAAGATTTGGTTTTTCATTTGAGGAAGCTGTCAATATTTTACAACAACAAATCATTCTCAATCATGATGAGCCTATTCATTTTATTGGTCACTCACTCGGAGGATTGCTCAGTTTACAAATACGCGACCAATTGCCTCCCGCTTATCAAGGTTTGTGCATAACGATTGGATCTCCATTTAAAGGCAGCTTTTATCTAGATCAAGATTCTTGGATTTATAATTTTATCATTCATCCCTTTTATGGTGAAATCGCTTCAAATTTACTGAGTATTGACGATATTCTCTTCAAGATTCAAAATCGAAAAAATGTTCACTGTCTGTGTGGAACAGATTGCGAATATCCTATTGTTTCATCATGTTACAATCTTACTGAGCCTCACGATTGTTTTGTCGCGACTGATTCTGCATTAGGCTTTGAATGTGAGCAAAAAATTTCCTATCCTCTCAATCATAATGCATTAATAAAAAGCCATGATGTTTTTGCAACATGCATAGCCATTTTAAATTCTCATGCTCAGTCATGAACCTTCATTTTTAGGTTTAGAATATTCGCTTTTATGGGGAGTGCTGGGCGTTTTTTTTCTTTATTACGGCTATGTCTTTTTATTTTTATTTTTTAGTTTAGCTCTTATACATAGACCCTCTTTTTGGATAGGAATAATCTGGGGACTGACATTAATTTATCTACCCTATCAAATTAGCCAATCCATACAAGAAACGACCGTTTTATGCTCTTCGCGATCATGTTGTCTGAAATCATGGAGCAACGTTGGAATTTTTATTCCTGTACATTTACAATCTTATACCCCGCATAGTCTCTATAAAATCGAATCCCTTGTTTTAAAACATTCACAATCTGAGATATTCACTGCTCCGTTTTTAGAGGGGCAAAAACCACAAATGATATCGCGCTCTACTCACTGCACACCCCACTTGAAAAATTCAGAGGCATTTTTTCAAGCATATTTATGGGGACAGTATCAAGCACCCAACCCCTGGGGACAAATCATGTCTTCTCTTGGTTTGGCACATTTATTATGTTTTTCTGGATGGCACGCACAAAAAATATTTTTTTATACCCAAAGTAGACTCTATCTTTTTACCCCCTTATGTATAGGTTATTTTGTTTATATAGCCTATAGTTTTCCTTTTCTTTGTGCATTTTTTAAAATTGTATTAAAAAAATTGTTTCCCAAAAATCATCGCATTGTCTTTTTAGCGCCACTGATCTCCCTGATATTCCAACCTCTTAGCTGGACAACCTGGAGCTTTTGGCTAACGATATATTATTTTTTACTTATTGAGTTAAAAGGATTTTCTTATAACATTTTAAAAATCTCTTCAATAGGTTGGCCAATCATTTTTGGTCAGCCAATTTATTGTTTTTCTTTTTTGATTGGTATTTCTCTTGAAAATTATTTTGAACATCTTTTTTGTGCAGGAATCATTTTATATCTTTGCTCGTCTATCAGCCCGGAGTTTATCGAAACATCACTCTCATCGACGTTAGAAATTGCTCAATCCTCTCTTTCGCTGGACTATCAGATCACAGTTGATACTTTTTGGGGATGGATAATCATAACAAGCATTTTCATTTTCTCACCAAATAAAGAAGTCTTTGAAAACAGCCATACATTCTGGAAAGCACTCAGAGCGCAAAAATTTTCAAATAAACCGATATCTTATTAAAAAGCATATAAATCGCATAATATAAATGACGCTATATAGAAAATTACATGATTTGGATAAATCTTAACCCACATCAGCATAGTCAGCTCAAGTCTAAAGCATGAACAAAATATTCATGCAAAATAAGTCTCATAAAAAAGTTCGAATTTCATTGAAAATAAATCCATGCTCTGTTTTTTAATATTACTTTTCAAAAAAATTGCCCTATACATTGTGACCCAGCTTTTTTTTAATATGAATAGTATGAGCAGAATGGAGACTCCTTGGAATTCTTTTCATCTTTGAGGAGAAAGCAGAAAGGCCTGTCTTGTCGGTCTCATTATTTTGGACAATAAGACGATCTCTCATAAAAGATAGATATGCACCCTGCTCAAGTAACTGAGACATCATTTTAACATGACCCTTGCGAGCGGCTATACACAGCGCTGTTTCTCCATTTTCATTCGTATATTCTTTCAATTGCTCTGATGAATAACGTTGAATAATTCGCATATATCCATGCTCCACAGCTTGAAAGAGCAAGCAACTTTGAAGCAATTGTAAATTTACTCGATCGATAGAACCAAACTTCGCAATTTTTTTACTTTCCAATCTGGGTGATATCACTCTATTATGATCAATATCTTTTTCTAGAATCATCAATAAACGTTTTTCTGTGCAGTGTGTTTTATTTAAATCTAATGATCCAGACAACAGATCCATAACGATATTTTCATGACTAATTTGCGCACTATCAATATATTCGCTGATTGTGTTACATTTTTCATGATTATTTTTTCGGATGTAGTAGCCAAAATCAGACGATTGAGGGTTGATTGAGCGGTCAAAAGGATCATGTCCTGCCTCAAGCAAAAATTTGAGAGATTCTACTGCACCTGCATAAGCAGCTAAAGTTGCTGCAGTTGCTCCTGCTTTGTTTTTTATATCGATATCAGCACCAGCCCGAATAAGAGCGGCCACAATCTCTACCTGATCGAGTGACAATGCATACATCAGTGCTGTCATACCCTCAAAATCAGAAAGATTGATATCAACTCCAGCCCCGATCAGGGCATAAATCAGATCTTTCTCACCACACACTAGCGCCCACATAAGAGCAGTTTGACCATTGTAGCTTTGCTCATCATGATATGGGCTATGTTTTAAAAGTGCCAATAAGACTTCTAGATTGTTTTGACTGTGCTTTAGCTGATCTTGGAATTGATATCTCACCATCACATCTTTTCTACGCAACACCGTCATAAAAAACAAATGTATGACATTAACATGATCTTTTTTTGCTACTACTGTTCGATTCGCACCTGCTGCAAGAATCATTTTAATCAGATCGAGATGATCAAACAAAGCGACCACTGATAGTAACAGTGAATTTAAATATTCCTCATTGAGTAGATTTTTATTTACGCCAAATTCGATCAAACTCTGAAAAATTTCGAAATGATCTTTATCTATCTCCCAGGACCATGGTTTTTGATTTGATGCTGCATCATAAAAATTTTTCTGGAAATGATGAATCAACGCATTGATAGCTTTATCCACATGAACATATTTTTTCTCTGTTAAATCTTCAATATCTAAACTTGCACCTGCTTTAAAAAGCTCTTTCATTGGCTCTATATGACCAACTGTGATAGCCAATTCGATAGCATAACTCAGAGCGGTTTTTCCATTGTGATCGCTCATCTCAATGTCAACACCTGCGTTAATCAATTTTTGAATCACCTCCAGATTACTAGACATGCATGCATACATAAGCGCGGTTTTGCCATGTTGATCGATAACATCAATCACAATGCCAGCCTCAATAAAAGCACGTAACTTATAGTTCAACGTATTTTTTATACAAATCAAAATAGTGTTGTTGATATTTAAACCTAATTTCCACAAAAAAATATAACAATCTGTATCAATATTATCCAAAAGAGAGATGTTTTTTAAAATATTGTTCAAATATATCTGAATATCCTCTCTCAATGGGCGTCCCCCGTGCTCCAATATTAACATTTTTAAACATTCAAATTGACCATATCTTAAAGCCATGTCAAGAGCTGATTTTAATTCTTGTGTGTAAAACTTTTGATCCACCTGATCTAGGATGATTTTATTAAGAACTTGTGCGTACCCACACATTATGATTGCTTTTACAAAAGAACAGTCAGTGATATGCACTTGCAACAAAGGACGCCCAAGCCTTTCTAAAAAAACATCCTGCGAACAGATAATTTTTGTTTGATGAGACATATGCCTTACAATGCTCGTGACTAAGGCATCATTCTCTGGTGAGATCCACCAAAACCCGTCTTTTCTAAAATCATTTTCCAATTTTGTTCTCAAATCTGGAGCTAATTGTATGATCGCATTTGGCTCAAATCGTTCACCGTATTTGGCTCTCTGATGGAGCTCTGTAATCCCTGATTTCAGTAC